>WNFX01001290.1_pt1 | contig 25881 bp, 24 predicted proteins | sample 5400111 | NCBI WGS metagenome assembly WNFX01 (sample SAMN13153363, study PRJNA577476) | soil metagenome | isolation source: 40 cm soil or saprolite under grassland replicate 1 | place: USA:California | collected 2016-06-15
CCAGCGGCGCAGATTAGGAGACTCCATTGATAGCCGATGGCAGGTAACAGCACAAAACTTGCAATGAGTGGACCAGCTGCTGCCCCGGTCGTGTTGAACAAGGTCGTAATTCCAGTGCTATTCATCCGGTTTTCCGCACTCACTTGAACAAGCGCGACGATGGTCGGGAACGAAATCCCCGACAAGAACGAGGCCGGGAACATTAAGGCTACGCATAGGATGGCGATCTGCCACCAGGAAGCGAGACTAAAAGCACCAGCAGGCGTTCTTACTGCCTCGCCCGGAAAGAATAGGTATGACAAAAGCACGGCAATCGCCGCCAGCAGCAACAGGTCAGGAACTAATTGATGCAGCCAGGCTGAACGGCGATTAATCGCGCCGGCCGCGACGCCGCCGAACCCAATCCCTGCGAGCACAACCGCGAGCATGATAGCGAAAGCAGTCGGCGACGATGCAACATACAGCCGCAGAAACCGGAACCAAATCACTTCCAGCGCAAGAAGAATGAAGCCCGTTCCAAAGCTCACGAAAAGAAGCCGCCACGGCGGTCGATACCTAACATCCAGGCGAAGAGGAAACGTTCGCTGCCAGGCAAGCGCCCTGGTATCGCCTTCGAGTTTCGCCACGAACAAGGCTACCGCTGCCGCGATGCAACTCGCTAAACCTGCAACCAAACTCGTGCCGCGAAGTCCAAACGCCGCGATGAGATAACCTTCACCGAGCACAGCACCAACCACCGCGCCTAAAGTGTTCGAACCGTACAGAAAGCCAATCGCGCGCCCAAAATTCGCTTGCCGCAACACTGGATCTTCGATCAACACCGGCAGCGTCAGGCCCATCACCGTTGTCGGGATAAGTAGAATTAGGAAAGACACAACGAATCGCAGTCCGAGAAGTGTGGGCTGATAATTCCACAGAACTTGCCACACGGGTCGCAACAATTCGCCCAGCACCGGAAGACCAAAAACGATTGTACAACCAAGCAGAGCAACCAGCACCTCGAGCCAGGCATAAAGATGAAGCGGTCGCCATCGCCGAATTCTCGACGATGCGGCGATCCCGTTCCCTAGCGCCAGACCCGCCATGAAACTGGAAAGGATCAACGCCGCCCCCCAGATCGAGTTGCCAAAGGCGAGGCCGCTTAGCCGCAGCCAGAGCGTTTCGAAGATCAGCGCGCCTATTCCAGACAGAAAGAGAACACCGCAGAGAATCCCAATGCGCAGGCTCACGTTGAGATTACGCGGTAACTTAGCTTGATACGGGCGGTGCACGTCTGTCGTCGATCTTCCGGCGTTACTCTTCTAGTCGGGAGGATGAAATCCAAAATCGGTCTCCAATTTTTCCCAAAGCCAATCGACGAACCAGTTTCTTTTGAGTGACCCAACGTTGGCAACCGCTAGCGCTTCCGCTTTTTCGACGCTGCCATCCAGACAATATAGATAAGTAAGCAGGAAGATGTCATTGAGGCTAAACACGCCGCGATCTTTTTGGCTCTCCAACAATCGAATCGCCTCGTCGATATCTCGTCTGGCCAGCGCCCCCGCAATTAAATCCGGCATGGTTTCGAGTGAAGGCGCGCCCGATTGCCGCGCAACTCTCTGTGCGATCGCGAGCCGGAATTCATCACTGCCGAGGACCTCCAAGACCGGCGTGCGCAATGGCAAACGCCGCAGATAGATGTCGAGTTCGGCGAGGTCGTTGCAACGCCCAACACTTCCACATCGATAACGTGCCTCGCGAACAATGAAGCACGACTTGAGTGATTGGTTCAATGTCTCGTTCCCCTTTCCGCTGATCAATGGAAACGCAAGGTAACGGTCAATAGCTGATGAGGCTTCCATGTAAGGCAAAGCGAAGCGACGGCTCGCCTGTTCATCCCAAGGCGCATCGGAGAGGCGCTTCGGATAGAAATCTGTCAAAGGCAGTATGTCGTGGGTGATGCGATCGATTTCCTTGCTGTCCATTACAAACAGAGCGCCTAACTGCTCCGGAACTTCCATACCAACGCGACTCAAATCTGTGCTAGTGGCTGGGTCGCTCCACAGACGCGCGAGTTCCTCATCGTTAAGTGTGCGACCCGAGCCCTTGATTCCCATCATAATCCATTGCTCATCGGAACTGCCCCAAACCGACGCGTTCGGGAAGGAATTATGGAACGCTCGTAGGATTGCTTTCGCTTCGTCCACTTTCAACTGGTTAATTGGAAGCCAAAAAGTGGCGATGCCGCTTTCCTTCAGGCGGCTGTGCATGAGCGAGAAAAATTCCTGCGTGTAAAGATTGACCGAACCGGCCAGTTTGGGTGGTGGCGGTTCTCCGGAAATAATGTCGTAATGCCGCGGGCTGGCCTGAAGGAAGAACCGGCCATCCTGAACGAACGCCGTTACGCGAGGGTCACGTAGCGGATTGGGATAATTTATTCCTAAATAGAAATCAGCGAGATCAAATACTTCCTTTGATATATCTACGATATCTAACCGCTTCAGATGCGAACCGTGGAGAAATGCATCGGCCGTTACTCCGCAACCGTAGCAGATAAGCAGCACATCTTGTGATTCCGGACGGAACGCCATGGGAAGATAGGCGAATAATCGCATATAGCGCTGGCTCTGCGGCGCTGTCCCCGACATCGAGAACCCACTGGTTAACAGCTGGTAGCGATACGGCTCGCCGAAAAGATCGTACCGCAGCAATTGATATGTGTCGGAAGGTCCCTCGATCTTTTTGACCAAATGACCAAGAAAATGCCTTGCATGGCCGAAATGGGTGTCGTCGCGATGATAAGGAAAAATCGCGAGAAGGAGAATCATCGCCGCGCAAAGCGCGGTGCTAACCAGACTGATCGGCCGCCGCATCGACCAACCTGAGCGTTCGCTCACGAGAACGCTCAGCAGACCGTAACCCGCAGCGCAAAGTATGAGGCTCCATTGATACCCGACCCCGGGCAACAGGATGAAGCTTGCAATGAGCGGGCCGACTGCTGCCCCAGTGGTATTAGCTAACGTGGTAATTCCAGTGCTATTCATTCGGTCACCCACGCTTACCTGAACGCTTGCTGCTATGGAGGGAAAAAGGACTCCTGAAATCAGCGCAACGGGAAACATCAACGCGGCGGAAAGCAGCGTGATCTGCCACCACCCAAGGTCAAAGACATCCGTGCGTGCTTGAATCAATTCTCCCGGGAAGAACAAATATGAGAGGAGCGTTGTGACCGCAGCCACCAGCAAGAGAAGAGGCAGCAAGTGATTCAGCGGCTTTGAACGGCAATGAATCGCGCCAGCCGCGACGCCGCCGAGCCCAATTCCTACCAGCACGACCGCGAGCATGACTGCGAAAGCAGTCGGCGACGATGCAACATACAGCCGTAGAAAACGGAACCAAATCACTTCCAGCGCAAGAAGAATGCAGCCCGTCCCAAAGCTGACGAAAAGAAGCCGCCACGGCGGCTGATACCTAACATCCAGGCGGAAAGGAAACGGTCGCCGCAAACCAAGAGCACTGGTGCCGCCTCCTAATTTTGCCACGAACAAGGCAGCCGCGGCAGCGATGCAACTCGCCAAACCTGCAGCCAAACTTGTGCCTCGAAGACCAAACGCCGCGATGAGATAACCTTCACCGAGCACAGCGCCAGCCACCGCGCCTAACGTGTTCGCGCCATACAGAAAACCAATCGCGCGCCCAAAATTGGTTTGCCGCAACATTGGATCTTCGATCAACACCGGAAGCGTCAGTCCCATAGCCGTTGTCGGCACAAGTAGAATCAAGAAAGAGGCAATAAATCGCAGTCCGAGGAGCGCGGGCTGATAATTCCAGAGCATTTGCCACATGGGTCGCAACAATTCGCCCAGCACCGGAAGACCAAAAACGATTGTGCAGCCAAGCAGAGCGACGAGCACCTCCAGCAAAGCGTAAAGATGAAGCGGTCGCCATCGCCGAATTCTCGATGACGCGGCGACCGCGTTCCCTAGTGCCAGGCCAGCCATGAAACTGGAAAGGATTAACGCCGCCGCCCAGACCGAGTTGCCGAATGCGAGCCCGCTGAGCCGCAGCCAAAGAGTTTCAAATATGAGTGCACCAATCCCGGACAGAAAGAGAACGGAAGAGAGAATGGCAACCGGCGCGCCCCCACGGAGGCTTTGCGTCTGCGCGGCATACGACACATGGGACTCGGGGGCCGGATGGGACCTATTCATTACGAAAACCGGAGGCAATCCTCAGGACAATGGCGCCCGCGACCCCAGCCGCGAGCGAGCCGGCAAGGATACCCAACTTTGCGGCGTCAACCGGCGCAGTCTCATCGAACGCAAGCATTGCGATAAACAGCGACATGGTGAAACCGATTCCGGCGAGCCACGCATAACCGAGCAAAGATGTCCAGCCCACAGCATGAGGAAGTTTGGCAACGCCTGACTTAACTGCGAGCAGAGCCGCCGCCATAATCCCCAGCGGCTTGCCCAGAACCAGTCCGACCAACACTCCGATGACAATCTCTGCGTGCTGGATCGGTAAAGCTAAGTTGACTCCAGCGTTTGCGAACGCAAACAGCGGCATCACCACGAATGCTGAGAACTTGTGCAGAGTGTGTTCAAGCCTCAAAATCGGCGCCGTTACGCCTTCCGTCGCATACTCGAGTGCGACGAGCGCTTCCTGTTGTCCCTTGCTGGTCAAAACGATGAAATCGCCGCTCTCGGTTTGGTCAAATCGATCCAAAAGTGAGCGCACCTCCCGAGAGAATTGCGCTGCATCGGTCCGTGTGCGCGTGGGAATGGTGAAAGCAAGGGCCACTCCAGCAACCGTCGCGTGCACTCCGGACTGATGCACAAAATACCAGAGCGCCATTCCAACTAACAAATATGGCCACAGGCGACGCACTCCAATTGCGTTGAATCCGAACAACACCAAAACCAGCAGGCCTGCGACGCCGAGCGCTACCCACGCGATAGTTTGTGAATAGAAAGTAGCAATGACAAGCACCGCGCCCACATCGTCAGCGATCGCCAGCGCGGTCAAAAATACCCTTGCACCGGTTGGCGCGCCCGGCGCGATCAATGCCAGTGCGCCGAGGGCAAAGGCAATATCGGTCGCAATGGGAATACCCCAACCTCGCGCTCCAAATCCGATCGGGTTGAAAGTCCAGTAGAGCGCAGCCGGAACAATCATGCCGCCGATAGCGCACGCGATGGGAAGCGCTGCTTTGCGCACGGAGGCCAGCTCACCGACGACCAGCTCCCGTTTGATCTCCAAACCAACCAACAGGAAAAACACTGCCATCAGTCCGTCGTTGATCCATTGATGCAACGTCAGTGAAAGCGAGTAATCAGCGAGCCCCACGGCTAATCGTGTTCGCCAAATATCCGCGTACGCTGCGGCCAGCGGTGAGTTCGCCAGAGCCAGCGCAGCAATTCCGAACAGCAGCAAGACTGATCCGCCAGCTGTCTCGGTGCGGAAAAAGCGCTGAAAGATAGTAGGCGGGAGTTTCCTTAAACGAACAGCCATGGGCAATACATGCTCATTTTCTAACCACGAACAGACGCTAATGAAATAGGATTGAAGAAGTGTTAAGTCTTAAGTGCAGATTCCTTAAAACTTAAGCTCTCAGAATGTTCACCGGTTTAATCGAAGAAGTTGGCACCGTGATTGCAGTGAATACAAGCGAAAGCGGCAATCAATTAAAAATTGACGCGCCGCGTATCGCGAGAAAAATGCGACGTGGCGATAGTTTGGCCGGTAATGGTTGTTGCCTCACACTAAGCTCGCGCCGCGGCGACGAGTTAGTTTTCGATCTTTTGGACGAGACCATCGCTCGCACAAATCTAAAAAACTTGAAGCGCAAGCAGCCGGTAAATCTCGAACGCGCCCTTGCCGTGAGCGATCGCTTTGGTGGACATTTCATTCAAGGGCACATCGATTGTGTCTCGCCCGTCATCGCCTACCAGCAGAGCGACGCAGATTTTCGATTGGAGATCGAGTTACCTGACGCATTCGCCCATTACGTCGCGAGCAAGGGCTCGATTGCGGTCAATGGGATCAGTCTTACTGTCGCCGATGTTCTTCCGAAAAGTTTCGTCACGTGGATTATTCCTTACACGAAAACGCATACCAATCTGGACCGGGTCCAAGCGGGCGATCTAATGAACCTCGAATTCGACATTCTGGCCAAGTACGTTGAGCGAATGGTTTCTCGCTACAGCCCAAAGGCCCGCCGCTAAATGTGATCGCGCGCAGTTTGGCCACGCCTCGCCTACGTCACCGTGTAGTGGGCGTAATCACATCGCCGGCCGAGCTCGATTTCGCTATTCGAATGCGCAAGCCACCGGATTTATTTGAACTGCGGCTGGATCGTCTTGTGCGCGTGGTTGACCGACTGGAGAACAAAATTTCGAAGTTACGTGCGCCGCTTATCATCACAGCGCGACATCCGATGGAAGGCGGCGCAAATCGATTATCCCCGCCGCAGCGACACAATCTTCTCGCTCGATTTTTATCCCGGGCTCGTTATATCGACGTCGAATTACGCTCCGCCCCCGTCTTCCGGCCGCTGCTTCGGCTGGCTCGAACGCAGAACGTGCGGCGGATTATTTCAGTTCACTATCTGAAAAGCACTCCGACTTCCAATCAGTTGCGAGACAAAGCGGGCGCGGCAAAAACGTATGGCGCGGATATTTTCAAGCTGGCGACACGCACCGACACTCCGGCGCAACTGGCGCGCTTGATCGATTTCGTCGCGGCCAAGGACCCTGGCGTTGCCGTGAGCGCGATGGGAATCGGTAAATTGGGCGCAGCTTCGCGTGTGCTTCTCGCCTGTTGTGGATCGGCTCTTGTATATGTTTCGCTCGGCCGAAGCGACATCGAAGGACAAATATCACTGGAACAGCTTCGCGCATTGGGAATAGCCTCTCCACACTAAATCCTTGTTCCGTTTGCTTGCTCTTTCTCCAACGCACATATCGTACAAAAAAAGAACGCGCCATGTCCTCATCTGTAACCCTCCCAAAACAAGTGCCGGTTATGCCGTTGCCTGGCGCTCTGCTTTTTCCGCATGCGCTGCTCCCCCTTCATATTTTTGAGCCACGTTATCGCGAGATGTTAAAGCACGCCCTCGCCCATCACCGCATGTTTTGCGTTGCGCTGCTCAAACCGCATTGCGTTGAATGGAATTCGACCGACGACTTTTTTCACATCGCCAGCGTTGGTCTTATTCGCGCATGCGTTGAACGAAGCGACGGCATATCGAACCTGATTCTGCAGGGACTCGAACGTGTCAGATTCAGCGCTTTTCAGCAGGAAGCACCATTTCCTATTGCAATGATTGAGTCGCTCGAATCCGACTCCACGACGTCCGTAGAAACCGAAGCGCTGGCTGCGAAAGTGCTGGAACTGTATTCAAACCTCAAAGGAGACGGACCACGGCAGCTTCCCCCTAAAGTGGATCGGTATCTTTCCGATTTGAGCGACCCCGAATTGCTTGCTGATCTGGTCGCCTCAACATTTGTGAGCGATCCCCTTCGTCGGCAACGCGTCCTCGAAGAACTCTCTATTAATAAACGGCTGCGGCTGGTGATTCAGTATCTTCGGGAAGAAAACGGAAGCGCGGCTGCGTGAGTTGTAGCCGCGTCTCAGTGAGACGCGCAACGCGCGGCGACGAAACACATCAGTCTCGCGCGACGCATAGCGAGGCGGCTACACGGTCGCGATCCGCGCGTGTTCTTCCAGCAAATACCGGTCCGTCATTCCCGCGATGTAATCGCAGACCGTGCGATGCAATCCCTCGGTCTCAATTCGTTTCGCCGCCGTCTCGCCCAGTTTGTCAGCGTCCGCCAGGTACGCTTGGAAAACCTGCCGAAGCATTTCGCAGGCGCGCCGATTTACTTCGGAGACGCGCGGATCGTAATAGACGTTCTGGTACAGGAATTTTCGCAAATCGCGATTCGCCTGGAACAAATCATCGCTATAACGAATCAGCGGCGCTGGCTGCTGGCGCGCTTCGTCTGAACTTTGCACGCCCGCATCTGCAATAGATTTTGCGCTGGTCGAGACCAGATCGCGTACTTCCGTGTCGATAATGTCTCGGATGATTAGCTTGTGCAGTTCCGGCTCTCGAACGTCAGGGTAGCGTGCCAGCACAGCTCGAAGGCTTCGACGCCAGACCTCGTCTTGTTCCAGTTGCGCCGCGTTCAGGATTTCGAAATCGACTGCATCATCCAAGTCGTGACTGTAATAGGTGATCTCGTCCGCCAGGTCCGCGACCTGCGCCTCCAGCGATGGGCAACGATAGCTTTGTAAAGTAGTGCGTGCCTGCGGCCCCGGCAGTTTTCCCATCTGATGAAATGCTCCGTGTTTCCGCAGTCCCTCGCGCACTTCGAATGTCAGGTTCAGACCCGGAAAATTCGGATAGGGATCTTCAAGAAGTTCGACCACTCGCACACTCTGCCGGTTGTGATCGAAGCCGCCGTGGTCGCGCATGCACTCGGCCAGCATCTCTTCGCCGGAATGTCCAAACGGCGCGTGTCCCAGATCGTGGGCGAGCGCGATCGCTTCCGCAAGATCTTCATTTAATCTCAACGCGCGAGCAATCGTGCGGCTGATGGACGCGACCTCAATGGAGTGTGTCAGCCGGGTGCGTAAGTGATCACCGGTCCCATTCAAAAAGACCTGCGTCTTGTATTCCATTCGACGGAACGCGCGTGAATGAATGATGCGTGCGCGATCCCTCTGAAATTCCGTCCGAAACGAATGGCTGGGCTCTGAATATTGCCTGCCGCGCGAGTCACCGGACTTTTCCGCAAACGGCGCGAGCACAGCGCGCTCGCCGGCTTCCATTTCTTCGCGTGCCTTGCAGAAATCGGTGAGGCGCGGCGTCTCAGGTTCAGAAGAATGCTTGGTCACAATTGATTCCCAACCTTATTTGTCGATCTTAGCTTTCGAAACCTCAAATCTGATATGGCCAGGAAAATTCGTCGTAAAAAACAAGTCACGCCCGAACGTTTGATGGAACTGAGCTTCGCTTACGCACCGCCGCTGATCATCAGCGCAGGTGTGAGTAACAAGGTTTTCGACTCGTTGGAAGGCGACGCGAAAACGGCAGAGGAGGTTGCAGAAGAAACCGGGGCATCGGCACGGGCTCTGGGCATTCTAATGAATGCGCTTGTTGGTCTGGGTCTTCTAAAGAAGGATCGGCAGGGAAAGTATTCGCTTACTCCCGAAAGCGCCGCCTTTCTTCTAAGCAAAAAGCCGGGAACGCACGCGGGGTTTTTCGGAACCATTGCGCCGCAGCTCATTTCACGATGGCTACGATTGTCCGATATCGTTCGCGAAGGTCGTCCGGCCGTGGCCGTGAACCAGGAAACCGAAGGCACGGAATTCTTCAGTCAGTTGGTGGAAAATATCATCCCCATGAGCTATCCGCCTGCGCAAAAGCTCGGCGATCATTTGAAGTTAGCGAAGGCAAAGAACGAAATTCGCGTGCTCGATCTTGGCGCAGGTTCAGGTATTTGGGGCATTGCCCTCGCCCAAAAATCGCCCCTGGTGCGGGTGACTGCAGTCGATTGGGCAGGAATGATCCCGATGACGAAACGAATCACACAAAAGTTCGGCGTCGGCGATCGCTTTAATTATGTCGAGGGTGATATGTTGGAGGCGAATTTCGGCAGCGGCTACGACATCGCGACCCTTGGTCACATCTTGCACAGCGAAGGCGAAGACCGCAGCCGCCAGTTGCTCAGAAAGATTTTCCGCGCGCTAAAATCCGCCGGCACGATCGCAATTGCAGAATGGCTGGTGAACGACGATCGCACCAAACCGCTACCCTCACTGATGTTTGCCGTGCAAATGCTGGTGAACACCGAAAAAGGCGACGCCTTCAGCTTCAACGAAATCAAAAACTGGCTGGAAGAAGCAGGTTTCAAAAAAGTGCGAAAGTTGGAAGCGCCCGGGCCTTCACCACTAGTTCTGGCGACAAAGCCATAGCTGTCGATCAACTGGATTAACCATTTCGCTCGAATGAGCTTCTCATCTGCGCACTGACCTGCTCTCATAGTGAGCGATGAAAGAGGTAAAAACGAAATCGGGGACCAAGACCAAGGCGCGGCTGAGTCGAAAAAATATTGAGGGACTCAGCCCTTACAGCAAACCTGCCCTTCGCAGCGAAGCGTTTGCGAGAGCGCTCACCGATGCAAAATCGTGCGTCGACAATCGTGAGAGTCTGCAAACCCTTTTCAACGAAGCAGCGAGAAAAGCAGCGGCTGTACCCAAAGACTCCTTTAAAGAGTATTGGCCTTATCTCCAGACAATGCTGCGTTTGGTCCGTGCGCATCATCGCGGGGAATACGATCAGGTTACGCATGATTCGTTGTTATGGATCGTTGCTGCTCTCAACTATCTGGTCGATCCATTCGATTTAATTCCCGACAAGACACCGTTCCTCGGCTTCATCGACGATGCAGCCGTTGTCGAGTTCGTCGTCGATAGAACCCGGCAAACGCTCGACGATTTTATGATCTGGGAAACGGGGCCACGATAGCCACCAGGATTCTAAACAGGGAGGTGGCCAGCCGTGCTAAGACTGGCTCTCGCGCGCTTCTCGCTAGAAATTCAAATCAGTAGTAACGCGGGGTTTTCCAGTAGGTGGCGTAGTTCTTTCAGATATTCAGCGCCGAGGGCGCCGTCGATGACGCGGTGATCGCAGCTCATCGTAAGCGACATGCGATGGCCCACGATGATCTGGTCGCAATCATCCACTACAGGGACTTTCGTGATTCTGCCAACAGCGAGAATGAAACCTTGCGGAGGATTGATAACAGCGGAAAAACTGTCGATGCCCATGCCGCCAAGATTTGAAACTGTGAATGTGCCGCCCTGAAATTCTTCAGGCTTCATACGTTTGTTGCGCGCGCGATGCGCTAAATCCTTTGCCAGTTCGCTGATCTCGCGCAGCGACTTGTTTTGCGCGCCGCGAATAACCGGTGTCAAAAGGCCATCTTCAATTGCGACGGCAATTCCAAGATCGATGTCGGCGTATTGCACTATTGCGTCGCCGTCGAACGAAGCATTCACCGGCGGTACCTTGGCTGCGGCTTGTACGGCCGCCTTTAAAACAAAATCGTTTACTGTGATTTTCGCCGCATCCGCGCCTTCGCCCGCCGACTTCAATTCCTCCCGCGCCTCCATCAGCGGCGCGGCATCGATGTCGATGTTGAGGTAAAAATGTGGAACTGGGCCGAGACTTTCGACCAGTCGCTGGGCAATGATTTTGCGCATTCCGGACAGTTGAATGCGCGCGCTTTCGCCAGCCTTTACCGCCGCCAGAACTTTAGTCGCCGGAGTAGCGGATTTTGATTTAGCTGCAGCGCGCACATCGGTCTCCGTTACACGACCTTCCGGTCCAGTGCCGTTGACGCTGGAAAGTTCAACGCCGAGCTCGGCTGCAATTCGGCGAGCGACGGGCGACGCTTTCACCCGCGCTTCCTCGGCCTTCTCGATTTTCGGCGCTGGCTTTTCAGGTTCAGCTTTTTTTTCTGCCTTTGGTGGCGCCGCCTTTTTCTCCTTCTTCTCTTCCGTTGTCGGCGTTTCCTCTTTTGGTTGCTCCGTCTTCGTCGGCTTCTCTTCCTTCTTTTCTTCTTCTTTAGCTTTTGGCTTTTCTTTTTCTTCCTTCTCTTTTTCCTTCTCCTCTTCTTTGGGTGCTTCCTCATCTTCACCACCGATGAAGGCAATCCTGTCGCCCACGTTTACCTTGCCGCCCTCTTGGACATAAATCTCGGTGAGGGTTCCGTCCTCGGACGATTCCCATTCCATCGTCGCCTTGTCGGTCTCAATCTCAGCGAGCACTTCGCCGGCCGAGACCTGGTCGCCCTTCTTTTTTTTCCACGCGACGAGGGTGCCCTCGGTCATCGTGTCGCTCAATTTGGGCATCTGAATTTCGGGCATGGGACTTATGGAAGCGTTAAGCCGCCAGATTGAAGTAGAAATGGCGGATCATGTGTAGCAGACCTGTTTAACAGCAGCGACGAGTTTGTCCGCGTTTGGGAGCACCGCTTTCTCGAGGCGCTCATTGTATGGCATGGGCACGTCTTCTTGGGATACGCGGATGATGGGAGCGTCGAGCGCATCAAAAATGTTTTTTTGGATCCGGTAGCAAACCTCTGCGCCAACACCGCAAAATGGATGATCTTGTTCGACGATCACCACGCGATGGGTTTTCGTGACCGAATCGAAAATTGCCTTCTCATCGAGCGGCTTAATCGAACGCAGATCGACAATCTCCGCAGAGATATCTTCTTCCTCCAGTTGGGCTGCAACCTTAAGCGCCAGCGGAACGGTCTGTGCATAACAAATGATCGAAACATCGCTGCCTTCGCGTTTCACTTCTGCTTTCCCGAGTGGGATTAGCAGCTCTTCATCTGGGGGCTCCACCATTCCCTTTGAGCTGTAGAGCAACTCAGCTTCCAGGACCAGAACCGGATTGTTGTCGCGCACGGCCGTTTTAAGCAATCCTTTCGCGTCGCGCGGCGTCGCCGGCGTGCAAACTTTCAGGCCCGGCACGCTGGCGTAAAAGTTCTCCGTTGCGTGTGAATGCGTAGCGCCGAGCTGATGTGCCGGGCCGTTTGGTCCACGAAAGGTGATCGGGATATTAAATTGTCCCCCAGACATCGTGTACATATTCGGGGCGTTGTTCACGACCTGATCGAATGCCACCAGCGAAAAGCTGAACGTCATAAATTCAATGATCGGCCGTAGGCCGACCATCGCCGCGCCAACTCCCAGGCCCGCAAATCCGTCCTCGCTGATTGGAGTGTCGATAATGCGTCGCGGTCCAAAGCGCTTAAGCAAACCGTGGCTAACCTTGTAGGCGCCCTGGTATTCCGCTACTTCTTCGCCCATCAGAAAAACGTTCGGATCGCGCTCAAGTTCTTCCGCGAGCGCTTCATTGAGTGCCTGACGATATGTGATTTCTCTCATCGCACCCTTACGTAGTGGCAGCCGTGTCCGCTGCAGATTTATCGGATTTTGCAGGCGACCCACCCGCCGCTGCAGCTCCGTTGGCATATGTATAATTGTAAAGCTTATCGAGGGGCGGCTGGGGACTCTTCTCGGCGAATTTTACGGCGGCCAGCACCGTCTCTTTCGCCCGTTTGTCGAGTAGATCGAATTGTTCGTTCGTCAATTTTCCCTCACGCGTAAGCTGCGCGCGTAAACGCGTGATCGGATCGTCGAGCCGATATTTCTCCAGTTCCTGTTTAGTCCGGTAACTTGCCGGGTCCGACATTGAGTGGCCGCGATAACGATAGGTTCGGACTTCCAGGAATGCCGGATGCGGTTCCTTCCGGATCGAATCTACAATCTCGGCAACCTTGTCGCGGACTTCGCGAAAGTTCATTCCATCGACGATTTCTCCAGGAATGTCGTAACCTTCCGCGCGATCGACGATTTGCCTGAGCGAGGTTGATCGCTGCACGGAAGTACCCATTGCGAAAAGGTTGTTTTCACAAATGAAGACGATCGGCAATCTATAGAGAGCCGCGAGATTCAACGCTTCGTGGAAGGCGCCCTGATTGATCGCTCCATCACCGAAAAAGCACAGCGTGACGCGATCTTCGCCGCGGTACTTGATCGCGAAAGCCAATCCCACCGCCAGCGGAATGTGAGCTGCGACAATGGCGTGACCTCCATACATGTGATGCTGCTTGTTGAAGAAATGCATCGAGCCGCCCAAGCCGCGCGAGCAGCCTGTTTCCTTTCCAAAAAGCTCCGCCATGCAGACATTCGGACTCGTGCCGCGAGCAAGAGCGTGAGCATGATCGCGGTAAGCGGTGATGATGTAGTCATCGTCACGAACGGCAGCGACAGCGCCGGTTACAACTGCTTCCTGTCCAATGTAAAGGTGACAAAAACCACCGATCTTCTGCGCTTGATACTGCTGACTGGCACGTTCCTCGAAACGCCGAATCAACAGCATCAGCGAGAGCATCTCGACTTCGTCGCGCTGCTCCACCGGCTGCATGACGGCTCAAGCCGCGCGCGGAACCGCGGCACGGGCGCGCGAGCCCTCCGCGCTTCGGCCAAGGTTGATGGACAGAACAAAGACGAGGGTAAACAGAAGATCGCTGATGAGCGAATTGCGGAAGAACAGCCAACTGGGGGTAGCGCTGTAACTGGGTAATCCGGTCGTCAGCGCTTGAATGAGGCCCGCCAAATTCCTCGTATAGCCAGGATCGCTTAACCACGAAAACACGTTTGTGATCGCATAAAAAAACGTCGATCCAACGATGGAAGCCGGCAGAAGTGTCTTCAGCGATGCTCGGTTCTGCAGGAGGAGCCCCGCGCATCCAACAACAGCCAGCGCGACATAACGCAGGAGGATTTGTGAGTCGAGCAGCGGCGCGCCGTAACGGAAGTTAATCACCGCATCGGAAATAAAAAGCGTAATGAGCGGCACCGAGAATTTGTATTTCTTTGGAAAATACGCCGCGCTACAGAGGGCAATTGCCGCGAGCGGCGTGAAATTAGAAAGCCAAGTCGCGCCCGAATGAATCAAAAGGCCGGTCGTAATTCGATAGGCCACAGCCGAAAACACGAGCAGAAAAGCGGGAATCATTAGCAAGAATCTATCCGTCCGACAGGATATGCAATCGGCATTTACTGTGCCGGGTCTCTGTGAGACGCGTCGCGAGTGCGCGTTGCAAACACATAAGCGCGGCACCTCGCAACAGCGAGGCGGCTACATATTATTTAGCCCCGGCGAGCACATTGCCAAGTCGCGCCTTACGGCGATTGGCGGCATTTGGATGAATGATTCCGCGCTTGGCGGCTTTGTCGATTGCTGAGATCAGCGCGCGGATTTGATCGGAGCCAGGCGTTTGCGTGGAATGCACCGTCTTCTGCATGGTCCGCAGATGCGTCACAACGCTACGGTTGCGGAGCGATCGCTTCACTGTCTGCCGAGCGCGTTTAGCAGCTGATTTCGTATTGGCCATTGGTAATCAAAAACCTTGCGGAGGTGCACGCTCGCGAGCGCGTTGCGATTGTCAACTTGGAAGATTTCCTTGATTCGGACCACGCGCCAACTCATAAGTGGCGCATCCCCGTCCCAGAGCTGAGCGCTACAATCGTTTGTTCAATTCGAGCTTCGCTTTTTGCCGTTGAGCAGCAACTGCCCCACCCATTCGCATTTGTTCGACCGAGAGCGTGTTGCCGGAAGCTGAGGTAGAAATCGTCTGGTCCTGGCTCTGAGGTTTTGCGGTCGCGGCTACGAAAGTATTAGTTGGTTGCGATCGCGGTGTCTTTGTCACTTTCGGCAAGTGCTCAGGGGTAATCTGTACGAGCGCCCCAAGGGGAACGCGATCATAAAGTGCGGCAACGTCGCTCGACTTCATTCGAATGCATCCGTAGCTGGCTGGCCGGCCGATCGTCTTCTCTTGCGGCGTACCGTGAATATAAATACAACGCTGAAAAGCATGCACGTTTTGTGCTTCCAGCCCGCGCAACCAGATGATACGCGTGGTCACGGGGTCGCGCCCGTGAGCATTGGGCTGCAGAACTTCGCCAGTTAATCGACGATTGTGGAACACAGCGCCCGTCGGTGCGTTGTCACCAATTTTTTTCTCGACGGCAAGGTAACCCAGAGGAGTTGTCATTCGTCCCCAGACGTCGCCAAGGCCGAACATTGAAGTGGACACTGGGTAAGTCGCCACTTTCCCGCCGTTCTGTACCAGCATCAGCTTCTGATCACGCACGCTGATGATAAGCTGGCTCGATGTATCGACCAGTGAGACAGCGAACGCAGGTGCAATTGAAGTGAAACAAAAAAGTACTGCCAGGGGCCGAAGCATGCGCAACTTCTTACTCGACAATTTGAATTTTGTCACGCAGGAATTGCATCGACCGCGCTGGATCTGCCAAAATTAATTTTTGACCAGCGACTGCTAAATGAAGAGACGCAGACGTAAAGGAAACCGGCTTGGAACATCAGCAGGAACGGCACCGAAAGAAATTGGCCATGCACGATCGCGAACACCACGAAGTACGTGAAATAGATTGCGAAAGCCAGTTCCGCCAGCGGAAGTGTTGATTGCAGAGGCCGGTATTTGCAGCTGCGCCACGGCTGCGACCTCCGTTCAATGCCATACTTGGGTGTACGCGTGAAGTCGGATTTGTGGTTGATGAGCGCTTCCAGGACTGCTCGCGCATTGTTGAGCGAAAGACCAATTCCCAATGCAAGCAGGCATGGCAGAAACAGAATCTCTTTCATCCACGTCCGGGGATGCAGTTCGCGTTGGGCACAAATATAAAAAACCGCAACCGAAGCCGATGCTGCGAGGAAGATCGGAATATCAATAAGCAAAGTACGCAGCCACCCGCCCTGAGGCCCCCCGGTCGAGGGGTGTAGAAGCACACACAGGAAAGCAAGCAGCAGGTAGGCGAAGTTCGACATCAAATGCCCAGTGGCTTCGAGCTTGATCGGGAACGGAAGGCGGCTGCGCCAAATCGTGGGCAGTAATTTTTTACAAGTCTGGACGGAGCCTTTCGTCCAGCGATGCTGCTGAGACTTGAAGCCGTTCATGTCTACAGGCAGTTCCGCCGGAGTCACGACATCTGAAAGATAAATGAATTTCCAGCCTGCGAGCTGCGCGCGATAGCTGAGATCGAGATCCTCGCACAGCGTATCATATTGCCAGCCTCCGCTTTGCTCGATACAGGAACGTCGCCAGAGACCGGCCGTTCCATTGAAATTGAAAAACCGGCCGCTGCGGCTGCGCGCGGTTTGCTCCAGCAAAAGGTGTCCGTCCAAAAAGATCGCCTGCATGCGCGTGAGCAACGAATACCCGCGATTTAGATGTCCCCAGCGGGTCTGGATCATTCCCACTTTCGGGTCAGTGAAGTAATGAATGGTTCGCTTCAGTAGATCCCTTTGCGGAACAAAATCGGCATCCAGGATACAAACAAATTCGCCTTCGGCAGCCTCGAGCCCTATCGCCAGGGCGCCGGCTTTGAAACCAGTGCGATCGACCCGATGAATGCGCTGAACATTAAAGCCTCGCTGTTGCAGTTCCTCCGCGCACGAGGCGATGATCTCGCGGGTTTCGTCGGTTGAATCGTCCAGAACCTGGATTTGAAGAAGCTCCCGCGGATAATCCAATTCGCTCACGGAAAGAAGCAAACGCTCGGCAACGTACACTTCGTTAAAAATCGGAAGTTGCACCGTCACCTTTGGCAGTTTTTCAAAATGACGTGCTGGAACCGGCATCCGCTTCCGGTTTTTCAGATACAGATAGATGATGAAATAGCGATGGATGCCATAAGCCGAAAGCCCGATGAGCACGCTCAGATAACAAATCGACCAGATAATTTGTGCGAGGCTTCCTTGCATGGGAGTTCTACAGCCCCGAAAGTTTTTCGGGGTAAGCCCGACATGATGCCGTTTTCACCATGTCCGTCAATTCAAAAATCGTACGTTTGCCTCTGAAAATCGTCGCCGCATTATGTTGATACACAACAATCTCCTCTCGATTTTCGTAATTGAGAGGGCGAACGGTCTGGCAATCTCTTTGATTGTCCAAGGCCGGACGATTTTCTCGTGTGATTGGACTGACCCATTATTTCGAGCTCAGCTTTTGCTCGCGACATTCACGCTTGCCTGAAATGGCGAGCAGAGTAACCGTGATGGGCCAATTTTCGTAACCGGCGGGCATCAGTTGGGAGACACAATGACGAAACGAAGGCGCGACCGTTTCGAACGTTTCAAGATCATCTTTCCTATTCTTCTGGCGGGATGGATCCCGTCGGTCCTGACGCTCATTGTTTCCTACACGATCTTGCGCGACACCCTGGAATCAAGAATCCTGCGCGACCGGCAAACTCTAATTCAATTGGTGGGGCACTTGGTCGGCCACGATCTAAACCGCAGCAGCAGCGTCATCGAATATTATCAAACGCTGCCGGAAACGGTCAATAATCTGAGCGCGCCAAATCCGCAGGTTGCTCAACAATGGCTCAACTCGGCGTTTTATTCCCACCCGCAGATCGATGGAATGTTCATCACCGCGCCGAATGGCGACCTGATCGCATCAATTCCCACGGCTCCGGAGATGATCGGAAAGGATTTCGGCTCCGCGTACTGGCGTGAGCAAGCAGCGGCGGCAGACGCAACCTTTGTCTCAGCAATTCATCCCAGGCTGTCGGATAACCGGCCGGTCACTGATATCGTCGGCGCGGTGCGTGCGCCGGACCGGACCATCCTGGGTTATGTCGGAGTTTCCGTCCTAGTGGAACGAATTGGCCGGCGCTTGTCTACGATCGAGTTTTCAGATCGGCTTGTTTTTGAGGTGCTCGATCAAAACGGCGTGGCGCTTTTTGCCAGCGATTTCAAGCCAAATCCCGTAACGCCTGTGCCGAAGGCAAATGAAGGATTGATCAAAGAGATCAGCCAGAGCAAAAGCGGGCATTTCGAGCGGCACGGCAATCTCTATTCTTTCAGCCCGGTTGAATCGAGCGGTTGGGTGGCCGCAGTGGAGCAGCCGAGGGCCCTGGCTTACAAACCGGTTCATGATCTTTTGGGGCGAATGACCGTGTTGGCAGCCTGGTTGATCGTTCTCACCGGGGTCTTCGCGTGGCTGGGCAGCGCGTATTACCAGCGTCAGCTGGAAGCCAAGCAGCGGCTGGAGCGTGAAGTGATCTTCAACGAGAAAATGCTTGCGAACATGCCCAGCGGTATCGCTTTCATCGATCCGGCTTCTCGCCGTTTCCTCCACGCTAACTATGCCTTTGCCCAGATGGCGGAACGTTTTGGCGACGTGCCAGCCGGCCGCGACATCACGGAAACTACCTACGACGATGTGAAGATCGCGCCTAATGGGGCGATTGAAAGAGTGCTTACGTTTGGAACGCCATTTCAGTTGATTGAGCACCCCTTAAAAGACAAGACAGGTATAACGCATTTTTTGAATATTAATCTACTTCGACTACAAGGGGCGCAAGAAACCATTCAAGGCGTGCTCTATCTGGTCGAAGACAAGACACGCGATGTCACTCTGCGTCAGGAATTGATTGGCGCAAATGCGGCAAAGGACCAATTCCTGGCATTGCTGTCACATGAGCTGCGGAGTCCACTCGCGCCGGTACTTGCGATGGTGGGAGACCTCGAGGCTGAGCTGCCAGATTCCCCGCCCGTCAGGGAAGCGCTCGAGGTCGTCCGCCGCAACGTCGAACTGGAGGCACGGCTTATTGATGATCTGCTCGATGTGACTCGAATTGCAAAAGGGAAGTTGCAATTAAGCTTTGAAACCATTTGCGTGCACCAACTCCTGCAACGCGCTTACGAAATTTGCCGGGAGGAAATCGCTGCCAAGAATCTCGAAGCGGAATTTCATCTTCGCGCTACTCAAAGCCACGTGGAAGGCGATCCGGCGCGACTGCAACAGGTCTTTTGGAATTTGGTCAAGAACAGTGTGAAATTTACGCCGGAAAAAGGCTGCATTACTATCGAAACATCTAACCCCACGCCGGACAAAATTGAGGTTCGCGTTATTGACACCGGCATCGGCATCGAGCCAGAAAAGATCGATAAAATCTTTAATGCGTTCGAACAGGGACAGACTGAGATCACCCGGCGTTTTGGAGGACTCGGACTCGGCCTGGCGATCTCAAAGGCGCTGATCGACGCGCACGGTGGAAAAATCCGCGTGGAAAGCCCAGGAAAGAATCAGGGCGCCACCTTTTCGCTGCAACTAAGCACGGTGGTCAGGCCAGCCAGCACCGACGGCGAGAGACAAGATCAACCGGCTGGCCCGGAACGAGAATTGGCCGTCGCAAGGCATCGGCGCGTCCTGCTGGTGGACGATCATCATGACACTTGCATCGGAATGAAAAGGATGCTGGAGCGCCGTGGCTACGAAATTACGGTCGCGCATTCCGCTGACCAGGCCGTGGAGAAAATGCGCACACAGGACTTCGATCTGCTGATCAGCGATATCGGATTGCCGGACCGCAGCGGTTACGAATTAATGCGTGAAGTGCGTCTCAACAAAAACTTGCCCGGAATCGCGCTTAGTGGTTTTGGAACAGAACAAGACGTCAACCAAGCAAGGGCGGCAGGGTTTTCCGAACATCTCACCAAACCGATCAATTTTGAGCGCTTGGAAAGGACAATTCAGAACTTGCTCTCGTAGAGCTTCCCTGGACTTCGAAGCACTGAGCGTTTTCCCTATCCTCCGCTCGGCGCGCCTGTTTCGGTCTTGGTCTTGCGCTCTGCCGCTTCTTTCAGTTCCCGCGAAAGCTTCTCAACGCGCTGACGCATAATCTTGCCAGCTTTGAATTTCACCGTCGCGCGTGGCGGAATGACAAAACTGCTCCCAGGCTGATTCGGGTTTCGACCGACGCGCGGCTTGGTCAGACGCGGCTGAAAAACGCCAAAATTGCGTAGTTCAACGGGGATATTGCTAGCGAGACTGTCGGTGATTTTATCAAGCGTTCGCTGGACCACATCGAAGACTTGATGCTGGACCATGCCGGTTTGGTTACTGATGGCGACTACGATGTCGCGCTTGGTTAACTTTGCCATATCTATTTTACTAATCGTTCCGTGTTGCCCTTGTGGTGGCTCAATGAAGCATAAAAACACGTTTTTTTAAACCGGCTAACCTCTTCGAGCAGAAGCTCAAATGATCTTGGACGACTGCCTATGCTTCAATCCGACAAGTGATAAGCAATCCGAGATTTTAACGCATTAACCAATCACTCACCTTCGCCGGAGCTACGCCGAGGCAGACGTGGGCCTGCCCAATTCTCGCGCGGAGTCGGAGCGGGATAATAGTCCGGCGCCATTTCATGCGCGGTTCGGAAGTGCACTTTGGCGACCGTGCGCAATGCGTCTGGTCCATTCATTTCCACAAGTTTCTTGGCGCTTTCTTTCACGCCCGCAGACACGCCGCGCTCGAACCGCAAACCCATCTCCTTCCCTTTACGCTCCAGCCAATTAATGAATGCCTCTCGCGCAAGGATCGATGCGGCCGCCACCGCGATATCTGATTCCGCTCTTGGCCGCTGTTCGATGCTGATCTTTCTCCCGTGCCGCAACAACGATTGTTCGATCACACGCGCGTCCGCAAATTGGTCCGACAATGCCCTCGGGCAATCCGGCTTTTTCGCCAGCAGATTCTCAATTACTCGCGCGTGCCCCCATCCAAGCAGTTTGTTCAAGTTCCCAAACTTCTCGTAAAGCTCGTTGTATTTCGCCGGCCCGATCAGGACCGTGTCCGCCAAGCCGAGGGCCTCTTTCCGAATAGCGTCCGCCAAAGCGCGAATCCGCGCATCGGAGCCAATCCGTTTGCTGTCCACGACACCGGCGTCTAGAAGTTTGCGCGCGATCCCCCGGTCGACGTACGCGCCCGCGATCACGAGCGGCCCGAAAAAATCGCCCTTGCCACTCTCATCAACACCGAAATGCGGCTCGAACATTTCCGGTGAGTGCACTTCTTCATATCCCAGCTTCGCTTCGCCAAGGACCTTTGGCTCCAGCTCAAACTGGACGAATTCTTCCAGCCCTTTTCCCTGCACAAGAACCTTTGGTCCTTTCTGGTAAACCGCCACGCTCAATTTGTTCTTCTGCGCAAAGAAAATGGTCCATTCCTTCGGCGCGAACTGGAAGCCGAGTTCTTCGAGCAAAGCCCGCAGCTTTATGACCTGTTCCTGCGTGAGCGGATGAGTGTAAGAATTCAACGCCCAACGCTCAACGCTTAGCCCGCCTTCGGCAAGCCCACGGCGCGGCAAGCGCTCAGCGCTCAAACCGTTTGTCATTCCGAGCGAAGTCGAGGAATCTCTGGAAACGTCTACAGATGTCTCGACTCCGCTCGACATGACAAAGTAGAAGGCTGTCGTGCGGAGTGTGAGTTCACCTCGAAACATTGGCCCTTTTCGTAAGTCCCTCCTCCGCTGGTCTCGCCGCGATGGGCGCGATCTACCTTGGCGCAAAACCCGCGATCCTTACGCGATCGTCGTCTCCGAGTTCATGCTTCAGCAAACCCAGGTCGCCACCGTAATCCCGTATTATAATAAATGGCTTTGCCGATTCCCTGATTTCGCTTCGGTCGCCCGCGCTTCGCAAAACGATGTTCTCCACGCCTGGCAAGGCCTCGGCTATTACAACCGCGCCCGGAATCTTCATGCCGCCTCCAAGATCGTGCAGGATCGACACCGGGGAATCTTCCCCGGCGATATCGCGGCGATTCGCAAATTGCCTGGCATTGGCCGCTATACCGCGAACGCAGTCGCGACTTTTGCTTTTCATCAACCGGTTCCAATTGTCGAAACGAATACCGCGCGTCTGCTCGCCCGCCTGTTTGACATGCGGGCCCCGATTGATTCTGCGATCGGCCGCGAAAAACTCTGGAAGAGCGCCGCACAACTTGTTCCCAGACGCAATGCAGCGCGTTTTAATTCTGCGCTTGTCGATTTGGGCGCGCTCGTTTGCTTGCCAGACAAACCGAAATGCAACGTCTGCCCAGTAAAAAAATTTTGCCGCGCTCAGAATCCGGAAGCTCTGCCCGTCAAGAAATCCAAATCCCGCACAAAGCGACTTATCGAAAGACACGCATTGATCGTTAGCAACGGCAAGATTTTGCTCGAGCAATCATCCGCACGCTGGCGTGGGATGTGGATTTTGCCGCGGCTCGAAACACAATCGGCAACTGATCAGCCGGTTCACACGTCGATTTTTCCATTCACGCATCACCAAGTGAAGCTCGTAGTATGCCATGGGCAAGCACCGAGAAAAGTGTCTCCAAACCAGAGGTGGTTTGAATCCATCGGACGTGTCGCTATGCCCTCACCGCACCGTCGCGTAGTCCAGACTCTGTTTAATAATTTGCACGTGCGCGACCATCGATCTCTACCTGCAACGCGGCGCAGGACGCTCGTATGAGTAACTGAGCAGTTGGCGCGTGTCCGCGCCGTGGCGTCGCAAAAACGGGTTGGGCATTGAACGTCGAGCGTTTCTCTGGCATAAACTTTTGTATCGAGTATGAGAAGCATGACTGGATATGGCCGCGCTGAAGTGGTCCACGCCGGAAGAAAATTTAGCGTGGAGCTCAATTCGGTGAACCGAAAGCAGAGCGATATCGTGATAAATCTGCCGCGGGATCTGGCCGAACTCGAACCGCGCATTCGCCAGACCATCAATGAAAATATCTCGCGCGGCCGGACCAATGCCACAATTGCTCTCCACAGTAGCCCCAACGGCGCGCGCAACCTGGCGCTCGACACCGAGTTGGCCCGCTCTTATCACGAAGCGATGCGTGCATTGCAAAAGGAGTTGAATGCCCCAGGCGAGATCACGATCAGCACAATCCTGCAGGCGCCGGGAGTGATGCGTTTTCCTGAACAGGCTTTGAACGCGGAAGAAGCGTGGCCGGCGATCGATCGTGCGCTGCGGGGTGCCCTTTCAGATTTAATCAAAATGCGCGAACGCGAGGGGAAACATCTGGCCAAGGATTTGATCCATCGCCTCAAAGCAATCCGTAGAAAACTCAAGGAAATACACGCATTTCATCCCGATGTAGTGAAAAGATATCGCGCCGTGCTTCTCGATCGCATCCAAAAGGCTGGCTTGCCGATTGCCAGTGGCGATGAACGTTTGCTGAAGGAGATCTCATTCTTTGCCGATCGCGCAGACGTGTCCGAGGAACTAACGCGTCTGGAAAGTCATCTCGCCCAATTTGCGCATCATTTGCGCAGCAAAGAACCGGTCGGACGCACTCTGGAATTCATCACCCAGGAGATGTTTCGCGAGCTCAACACGCTGGGCGCAAAAGCAAATGATGCGGCAATCTCCCAGCGCGTCATCGCCTGCAAGGCAGAACTGGAGAAGATTCGCGAGCAATCCCAAAATCTTGAGTAAAAAATTCAGCCGGCGCGGAATTCTTTTTGTGGTTTCTGCTCCATCGGGCGCGGGCAAGACCACACTCGTGCAAAGGATTCGTCAAACCCCCAATCTTTTTTATTCCGTCTCCTGCACGACGCGAGCGCCTCGCGCCGGTGAAATCGACGGCGAAGATTATCAATTTCTTTCCGATGAAGATTTTCGCGAGCGAGCTGACAAGGGAAATTTCCTGGAGCGCGCGCACGTGCACGGAGACCGTTACGGCACCCTACGCGAACCGGTCGTAACAAATCTAAAAAGCGGAAAGAATGTTTTGATCGATATCGATACGCAAGGCGCAGCTGTTATTCGGAACTGCGGCGATCCTCTTATCCGAGATGCTTTGGCCGACGTGTTCATTATGCCTCCCGATCTCGAGGAATTGCGGAAACGCTTGCTAAATCGCGGAACGGAAACCGCGGAGCAAATCGATTTGCGCCTGGCCACTGCCGCCCGGGAAATGGAACACTGGCGCGAATATCGCTATACTATTATCAGTGGATCGATGGAGGAAGATTTGCGGAGATTCCGGCAGATCATGGAGGCAGAAGGTTATTTGAGCCGGCGTTTGATCGAGAAATGATCGCAGAAGGCAGAGATTCCAGAAAAAAACGTGACAAAGCGAGCGCGCGAAAAGTTGTGCGCATTCGAACGGGCACGAAAACGGTCGTGCTCGGAGTGACGGGATCGATTGCTGCGTACAAATCTGCCGAGCTCGCCAGTTTGCTGGTCAAACAAGGTCACGAAGTTTTTGTCGTCATGACGAGGGATGCGACGGAATTTATTTCTCCGCTTACTTTGCAGACGCTTTCAAAAAATCCCGTGACCACCAGTTTCTTCGACGAAAAGGAAAGTTGGCGACCCGGCCACATTGAGCTGGCGGATCGCGCGAACCTCCTCCTGATTGCTCCGGCGACAGCGCACATCATCGCCGAGTTCGCGCATGGACTGGCCGATCATCCGCTTGCAGCCATTGCACTCGCAACGCGTGCCCCAATTCTGCTTGCGCCGGCCATGAATGGAAAAATGTGGGAACATCCTGCTACCCTGGATAACGTGGAGAAATTGAAAACGCGCGGCGCTGAATTTATCGGACCAGAAGAAGGAATGCTTGCGTGCGGCTATGAAGGCGTCGGCAGACTCTGGAAAGTAAACGACATCGCCTTCCGCGCGGAGTTCTTGCTTGCCCGCCAGGATAATTTGATCGCGTGAGATTCCTCATCACGGCCGGGCCCACGCGCGAGCCGATCGATCCGGTTCGTTACATTTCGAATCGCTCATCCGGAAAAATGGGTTACGCCATCGCCGAAACGGCGCTCGCTGAAGGGCACCATGTCACGTTGATTTCAGGCGCGGTGACCCTCGAGGCGCCCCGCGACGCACAACTGATTTCCGTTTTGACGAGTGACGAAATGTTCGAAGCGGTGCACCACCATGCGGACCAGTTTGACATATGCATCCTGTGCGCCGCGGTCGCGGATTACAAGCCGACAAACGTTTCGTCGACTAAAATCAAAAAGCACGGCGCGAAGTTTTCGCTCGAACTGATTCCCACACGCGACATTCTCGATTCGTTAGGCCACCGGCAAGACCGCCAATTCCTTCTCGTAGGTTTCGCTGCGGAAACAGATCACGTGGAAGAAAATGCCGCGAAGAAGCTGCGCGAAAAGAATTGCGACATCATCGTTGCAAACGATGTCAGCGGCGCAAATTCGGGAATGGAGAGCGACGTGAATGAAGTGACGATTTTGTTTCGAAATGGCGAAAAAGAGAAAATTTCGCGCGCGCCAAAAAGAATTATCGCGCGCGAGCTCATAAAAATATTTTCAAAATTCGCAAGAAAAATGTTTGACAAAAAAAATGTGACGATTAACTGAACTCGATTAAGTGAAGTCATTCCCAACTCTTCACAGAGCTCCGCGCGTGTTGCGGATGAAAGGGGGGAATTAGTCGATGGCGAAGAAGAAAAAAGCAGCAAA
>WNFX01002103.1_pt1 | contig 25881 bp, 23 predicted proteins | sample 5400111 | NCBI WGS metagenome assembly WNFX01 (sample SAMN13153363, study PRJNA577476) | soil metagenome | isolation source: 40 cm soil or saprolite under grassland replicate 1 | place: USA:California | collected 2016-06-15
GGGGTGAGTGCATCGCTCTGCATCCCAGGTGCTGCGGCTTGCGCCGGGGAGCGAGCCTCCTCCGCATCGGTGTCAGGGGCCGTCTCGTCGAGAGCAGCAACCATTGTCTGGGCCACGGTCTGGAGACGCGCCAGCGTGAGGGTCTCGGACTTGCCCAGGTAGCGAGAAGAGAGCTTGCCCTGCTGTTTGCGGTAGGCTTTCCAGTACCAGCCCCCGCGCTTGTGACCGGCCTGCTCGCGGCGCGCGGTGAAGAGGCCCTCCGAACTTCCGAAGGAGAACGTGGAGGCGGTCTCCAACCAGGCAAACCAGGCCGCGGTGTCCACGGTCAGGACCTGCTCCTGCCCGTCCTGCCGATAGACCAGGGTCTCGCCCTGGATAGTGGGAGTCATGGCGGACTCCTCTCTGCTGTCGCACAGCTGCTCATCATCGATCCGGTTACCGGACATGCTCACGGTTCCACCCTAGTATAGCACAGCCTGTGTGATGTTCGGTAACTGTGCCAAAGTCGAGAGGAGAAGATCTGGAGGGCAGTCCGAGAGGGAAAAGAGAGCAGAGGGCTTTCCTGCACCTGGTCGTCAAGATCTTCGACTCACCTCTAGAAGCAGTAAAAGAGATGCTAGCGGGACAAATGGCTGTCTCAAAAACGAATCCTTGCCATTCCCCAAGTTATGATCATTCTGACATTGTGCAAATGGTCAGAATCATTGACCGTTTTGTGCCAAAAGGTTGGCCTCTCATCTTCAATACACGTAGATCGGCTCGTGAGGCCAAATGAGCAGATGAGCAGGGCCAAAACGAGGCTCAGTGCTTGTTCTATCCCAAAGAGGGGTAAACTGGCCTGTAGTGAGCGTTTATCTCCTCTATCTACATGCGGCCAACCTTTCGGCACGATGCGGCCATTCGCACTGACAAATGACACATTGAGCCCAATTGCCCCACGACTGGCCCAATCTTCGCATACATGCTCAATCTTTAGGATCATCAAAGTTAGTCGATCAAGAGGACATTCGACGATTCGTGTTGTTGTTCGAGGGTTGGTGTCAAAGCTGTTCGTGATTCGGTGTCAATTACCACTCCGGGCCGGGAAGAAAGAGCAACCTTCAAGGGGCGTGTATGATGCACGCCCCTTGAAGAGAAGTGGCGACTGGTGCTCACGCATCAACGCCGAGCTGTGCGTGTTATGGCGTGAGTTGGAATGAAGCCTGCTGGCTGCTCTTCCCCGGGCGCTTCCAGACGATGGATCTGCGCGGCTACCACCTCCGCTTTGAGCGTGAGTCCAAGCGAGAGAAAGCGTTCATACATCTGCTTGAGCCGTGGGAGGTCCTCTTTCCCGATGGCAAATCGGTCGCAGAGCAAACATTTCACATCACTCTCACAATGAAGTTTGGGATTGCGTCGGCAGTAGCCTATAGGCAGACGAATCCAACTCACGGCGTCTCCTTCAACGAAAAAGGTATACTCCTCCTGTACAAAGAAGTTTGGCATCCAGCTGTGAACTCCATCCTGCATCTGCTCCACTGCTTCACTAAACGCCTTTTCAACAGTCTCATCAAGAATACGCGCATATTCGAGTGTCATCCCGAGCGTTGCATGCCCCATCAGCTTCTGGAGGGCTGTTTCGCGAAGGCCATAGTTAAGCAGAGCCACGGCAAAGGTATGACGGAAGCGATGCGCTGTGAGCGCTGGAATATCCAGCTTGCAGCTGATCTGTTGAAGAGTCGCTTGAACTCTCCCATTGGTTTGCAAGGGCCGACCATGGCGAGTAAAAAGAGCGTCGTTTATCCGTTCCCACCCATGCTCCTGCCAGTCCTGCAAGGCAGTCAAACACTGTGCCGTGAGAGGAATAAGACGATCCTTGAGCCCCTTGCCTTCATGAATATGGAGTTTCCAGACCCCTCCAATTTGAACGATATCGGAGGCTTTCAGACGGGTAAATTCCAACGATCTGATTCCTGTGTGTAACAGCGTGAGAACCAACGTCCGCTCATAAAGGGTGGCCTCCTGTTCACAGTAGGCTAATACCTTTCGTAACTCCTGATCTGGTATATATCGCGGGATCATATCTGGCCGTCTGGGAAGATCACGAGGAGAGAACGGATTGCGGGCAGGAGACGTTTCCATATGCTCATCAATGACAAAATCGAAAAATCGGTGAATACTGCTATATAAGTCAGCGCGATAGTTTTTGCTGTAGTGTCCTGCTGCGACTTGTTCTGCCAGATGCTGTGCATACCTTTGTGCGATAGAGCGCGAAACGGCATCAAGTCGATCCGCTTCTGGAAAGTGCTCTTGTAACCACAGAAAGAACGTCCGCAGAGCAGCCCGCAACCTGTCCACTGTCTTTCTGCTCAATTTCACCTCGCACCATCGCAGATAGGCCAAAATAGCCTGGCGAATGATCTCATGCTGGAGATGACTCAAGCGTTCTTCCTGGGGGGCCACTCGCTTGAGAGCAGGAATGATTCCCCAATGAACGAGATAGCGTTCTAAGCGGAAGAGACGAGGATCGGGACGGTCTTTTTTGCCCTGTCCGTTCTGCGCGTACCAGGTGAGATACTCGGCTCGAAATCCCTCAAAATCAACGCGCGTCAACTCTTCCAAGGTTTTCCCGGTAAAGACAAGCAAACCTAAGAAGAGTTCGAGCACATACCCACCCCCCTTTTTCCAGGGAACAAAATATCCCAGCTCGGTCGTCACTTGCTCCAAACGCTTTTGGTATGGAGCAACAGCTAACCGCCATTGTCTATGCAGCCAGAGAGGAAGTGACATGAGCAGATGCATACTTGGGCGATGATATCCTCGGTAAAAGAGGAAGCTCAAAAAAACGCTGTAACGATACTCTGTGTTCTTCGTTTTCCCCGCGTAGGAGGCCAGGATATCCTCATCGCTCCATTGCAAAAGAGGTTTCTCAATCCGGCGGCGGAGCAATGCGGGAACCGTTTTGAGATCTTTGATCCGCTCAGCGCCTCGAATCTGTCCAACCTGCTCTAAAAACTGGCAAAATTCGGCGATAATGGCTTCATCCGTTTGGGCAGTCCCACGACCAAGAATCATCGTTGTTCTCCTTCCTGCAAAGATTGAAGCCACTTCTGTGGACTCAATACCTTTTGCGCTTTTTCGAACTCAGCCTCAACAAAACGGTCAGAAAGATGCAGATAGGGATCGAGCGAGTGAGCATTGCGATGTCCCACCAGTTTGCGGATGGCTGGTTCTGACATACCTTGCATGACCAGGCGCGTAATACCAGTATGCCTGAAAAGGTGGGCATGCAGTGACAACTGACATTTTTCTGCATAGTAATCGATAGTGTGTTGAAGGGCATTGTCCGAAAGCGGTCGGCCCCGCGCTTTCCCTTTAAAGGCAATGAAGATTTCATCGACATCAGGAAAGAGGTTCTGTCGTTCCTCGTCAAGATATTTATTCAAGGCCGCAAAGGTATAGCGGTCCATGTAGACGGTGCGGGTGACTCCGCCTTTCCCATTTCGGATACGAATGCTGCGGTCGCTACACTCAATGTCATCGAAACAAATCGAAATCGCCTCGTGTATTCTCAAGCAACTGATCCACATGAGCAGGATTAATGTGCGGTCCCGAAAGGCTAGGAAGAACGGCAAAAAAAGCCTGCAAGTCCTCTTCAGCAATGACATCAGGTAGACGGTCGGGTTGTTTGCGATAGAGGCTTTGGCTGCGCTTACGCTTGGTCTGGTCGCGTTGCACGGGAATGACAGGATTCTGAGGGAATGCAACGGGATCAAGGAGATTGAGTTCCATGAACAGTGACGAGACGGCAGCAAGTCGGCGATTGATGGTGAGGCTGGAAAGCCCAGCCTGATCCTGGATCTCCATGAAGCGGAGACAACTGCGGCGATCAATCTACTCAAGGGGTTGGTTGAGTGCCGCAAAAAAAATCTTCAAGTCATGGGCATAATTGATCCATGTGTTCCGCGATTGACACAGTTTCACTTTGCGGAGAAAATGGTCAACAAAAGAGCAATTCGTCGAGACTGCCACCATTTTGCTCTGTGCATACTCGATGGTGATCTGAACCAGCTGCCCATTGGGGAAGGCTCCGGTTTCGAGGGACATATCCGACCTCCTCACTATTTTCTGGAGTATATCGGCCACTTAAAAAGCCGTCAATGTTCTCCATATAACTATAGAGGAACAGATCATTGTACCCTGGCGCTCGCATGCGGTCAGCATGAGTTCCGCTCCTCCACTCTTCGACGTGGACGAGTGTCAGCGACTGCTACGAGACGAGAAGGGGCGTCAAAGCGGGGAATCAACGTAGGCAGACGGCGGAGTGAGCGCCGGCGTTCCACAAAGAGGAACGCCATCGTCACTTGTAAAGGTCCCATGAACGCGAGGTCCACGCGGCTTGTGCTGGCCGGCAGTAATCTGGGTCCTACCCTGGTGCGCGAAGTCGCGGGAACAGCAAACTGGGAACGCTTCTCGCAGGTTGCAGAACATGGCAGTAAAAGATGCGCAGTGCTGCTACCTGGCTTGCGGTCAAGAGATCTGAGGAGGAGGAGCATGCCTCGATTACCAAAGCCTGGAGGGCCGAGTGGTTGTTGCCCACACTGTGGAGGTGAACTCATGAGTATTGTGGTGTTGCACGGGGGGAGGCAAGACCACTGCCCTTCATGTGGATTCGCTCGTGTGATCGAGCCTGTGCCTCCCGATCTTCAGATACCGAGAGCGAATGAAGCGGAGCCATCGGGACGACAGGAGGCCGTCCACCTGTTGTGCTATGCCCAGGCCGTGTTGCAAACGGTTCGACAGACACGCGGGTGCAAGCGGTGCCTGGAACACCTCGCCATTTTGAGGACCCAGGTGGACGACCTGGAGCGAATACGCGTGGCCTATGCCCGCCACCCCGAGCAGTGTGATGATGCGCGTCTCGACGCGTTTTTCGACGAGTTGACAGCGCGCTTGCATGGCCTGGGGCAACTCTGTCCCGCCTGTCGCCATCGGATGGAAGGGACAACGTGGGAGCTGTTTGTGCGTTTGTTGCTGGAAGCAGAGCCGTGACGGAGCATGGTAAGTGGTTCATTCACCAACACACCGGGAGGTTCGTATGCATGACGAAGTCGTGCTTGTAACGGGGGGCTCCGGCTTTGTGGGGACCCATTGTATCTTGCACCAGGCTTTCGGCAGGCTACCGCGTGCGAACCACGGTGCGTTCCCTTGCGCGGGAAGCGGATGTGCGGGCGATGCTCAAAGTAGGGGGTGCCCAACCAGCAGAAGCACTCTCGTTTGTAGCAGCTGATCTGCTGTCTGATGCGGGTTGGCCCCAAGCCACGGTCGGGTGTGACTTTGTGCTGCACATCGCTTCTCCTTCCCCCCAGGCGCCCCAAAGCACGAGGACGAACTGATCATGCCAGCACGCGAGGGCACGTTGCGGGTGCTGCAGGCCGCGCGGGATGCGGGTGTCAAGCGCGTCGTGATGACCTCTTCTTTGGCCGCGATTGGCTACGGTCACCCGCCGACGGAGCGGCCTTTTTCCGAGGAGGGCTGGACCGACCCAACCAGAAGCAAGCTGTACATCCCAACATGCTGCTGGCGAGAATTGCACAACTATCCTGTGGATGAGTTACCTCAACAGTGCAGGAATACGCCTTTGAGACCAGGATCATGCGACAGATTCTGCCAGCGGCATGTTCAGATTTCCTGGCAATCACCTCTGCTGGACGTGGATAGCTGCACTCGGATTGTGCGATGGGTGATTCAGGCGGTGACTAGTATGCGCAAGATGGTGTCGATCGAGGTGGGTTTGGTGCCACTTGCCCGTTCTACCGTATCTGTTGGAGTCTCTGTCGATGCATGAGCAATCCAGCTAATCAGTCTCATCGTGGATTTCGCTGCCTCTGCTGGTACGCCTTTTGTGGTGATCTGGGCGATGATTTCTTGATCTGGTAATGGGTGCGCTGTTATCTGGTGATCGGAGAGGCGGCAGAGGCGTGCTGCCAGATCCGCGAAGCTGAGAGCCTCTGGTCCGGTGACATCAACTGGCCCCGTGGTAGTCAGTTTGCCGATGAGTGCCCCAGTGGCGGCACGTGCACAATCTTCGCGGGAGATCCAACTGTGTTTGGCCGAGCCTTCTGGAATGAGGAATTGCCTCTTGACCAGCAGGAGCTCGATGAAATCCCTGAGTATTTCGGCATAAAAGCTGTTGCGTAGCGCTGTCCATGGGACGCCAGATGCAGCGAGAGCAACCTCGGTTTGTCCATGATCAGCAAGGAGGGGATTCGTGCTGCCTGGGTCGGCGTGTGGGGTTGAGGTATAGACGATATGTTTGACTCCGGCCGCTACTGCGCCTGCTATGGCTGCTTTATGCAGCTCGACACTCTTGCCGACCACGTAGGTGCTGATAATGAGCAGTCTGGTTGCTCCTGCATACGCGGCTGCGAGCGTGGTCGGATCGGAGAAGTCTGCGCGGCGCACGATGACTCCAGGGGACGCGATATCTGCGAGCTGTTGTGGATCGCGCGTGGTGGCGATGATCTGATTGGCGGGCACCTGGGCCAGCAGATGTTTGATCACAAGGCGACCAAGATGCCCATTTGCACCGGTGAGAGCATACATAACACGGATCCTTTTTGTTTCTAGCGAGATGTTCTTCAGGAAGAAAAAACGGCGTTGTTTCGCCTCAAGAGGCGCGTGAACGGTGCAACCTCTCTGTGGTACTATACGGTGGTTCCATTCTTTTCACAAGATGGCACTCAAAACCGAAAGGGGGAGCAGCATCAGCATCCTCGAGGAGGGAGCGCTGTCCACTATGCACCTGATCATAGACCCTGAGCTGGCCCGGTTACCGGACGCTGCTCCTTCCTGCATCACAGAGCAGACGATTGGATCGGTGAACTCTCTGTCCTCTCTTCCTCTGTAGGCAGCAGAGCGAGAAACTCGGTCATCCCCTGGAGCGCCAGAGTACCGATAATAGCTTTGGCCTTTCGTCGGGTTTCGTTCGCCTCTTGCTGTAAGGCGTACGTCAGTATGGGCCGCACGGCCTTTTCCCAGGTGGAGGTTGTCCACATCATCGTCTCGCCCTTGATAAGCTGCTCAAGACATCGTATCACCTGGGCAGGATTCTGCGCCACGAGCTTTGCTAATCGCTCGACCACGGCATAACTCAGATCCACATGCCCAGCCAGGACAAGGGCAGCTTCAAGCTGCTGCATCCCCCACTCGGTTGGACAACACTCTGCCCGGAACCACCAGCCGAAAGCTGCGAGTTCTTGCTCGTATGCTGTTATCGATGGCGCAGCTTGTGCCTCAGAAAGACGCCACTCCCATAGTCGTTGACACCGCTCGACGATCTCAGGTGGAACCGCTTCCCCTGTATGATAGAATGCCCGACCGATAAAGGCAAGCACCTGCCCCCGCAAATAGTCAGGCGCCTTTGCAAAGAAGCGCGTCAGGAGGCTTTCAGGAGCACCGAGCGAGACGAGTCCGCTCCAATAAAACCGGATCACATGCTCGCCAAGTCGGTAGTGAGGGTTCTCAAGAATTGACGTACCCTGGTCTATTTCTATCGTGTCCAACCGCTCGATCGCGGCTACGTACTCCTCGCGCAGGAGTCTCTGGACATTGTTATAGGGCTCACAGAAGACAATATAGGTATACCAGGTGACCGCGCGCAGCGTTTGCTGATCAGCCTTGCACGGAAAGAGCTCTGTCAGATGCTGGCCCACCCATGGTGCGTCAAGGGTAACGAGGTTCGTGAGGTGCTGTCCGTACACCGAACGCACGGCCAGGGAGGTATCGGCGTTCGGATCGAGATGGCGCTCAAGAACGGCTCGGACTTCGGGCATGATGCTGAAGTCCAGAGTGGCGTCGCTGGTTGTTTCCTCTTCTGCCAACCGACGCACCCACCAGGCATACTGTACAACCGCATGCAGCGCTATCCCGCGAATGCTATTGATGGCACGCGTCGCGTATTCCATCGTCGGGTCAATTTCGTCGACCTCCTCCTGTGCAGGGTCGGGGTCCTCCACGAGGAGCTTGAGCATCTGCCATACTCTGGCGCGAAGTGAGGCCCCGAGAACGGGAGGACGCGCCTCTACAGCGCACAAGAGCAGGTTCGCAACGAGCTGGCTGGCCCACGCCCAGGCAGGATCAAAGCTCGTTGCGGTGCCATCTTCCGTGGGCGCATAGCGCTGCTCAACAATCCACTGGCTGAGATCGAAGACGCGCTCCCACCCAAAGGAGCGATGAGCTCGTGTGGCCTGGGTAAAGCCTTCCACGAGTGCATTGACGTACGTGGGATCGCATCCCTGAAACCGAACAGCATCCTCGGCAAAGTGACCGGGATCCTCACTTACGGCGGTGCTGAGCAGTCGTCCCACCCCCTCGCGTGAGGGGCTCATGAAGCCTGCGGAGGGTTGCCAGTCCCGCAAAAAGGCGAGGAGCTGGTCGATGGTCATGTGGCGCAGTTCTTCTATCGAGAGGGCACTGCCACGGCCTTCCCATGTCACGACGAGAGCGTCGGCGTCATCGGGTTCGAGCGGCCCAAGCTCGGCTACCAGGGCCTCGTAGCGCGCCTTCCAGGCTTCCGGCAGCCGGTCACCCAGGTGGCCGAACCAATCGCGGCGCCAGGCGTTTGCATACTGCTGCACCAGCCCCTCGTCTGGCCGCTCGTGATAGAGTCGCTCATACTGCTCCCGGTAAAACTGAAGGTCTGGTCCGGCCTCTATCCACTGGAGTAGTTGTTCCTGCTCGGGATCGGGCAGCGTGCTGTATCCTGCATGAGCGAGCAGTTCGTATTCATGGCGCACATCACCATCGTCAAATAGCCTCCGATCCAGGAGGAAGCGGCTCACCATCTCGGGTCGGTCCTCGGGGAAGCAACTGAGCAGGTAGAGCGCAAAGCGACGGAAGATGCGCCCCGGATAGCCCTCAAAGAGCGATACCACCGTTTCCAGTGCGAGCAGATGCTCTCGGACTGCTTGTTCTGCCGTCTGGCGTAGCGTTGCCACCAGTAGATTCAACGACTCTTGCGTGCCTGCCGGAAAGCTGCTCCTGGCATCAAGCGCGCGCTGCCAGGAGCGGGTACTCGCCTCTTGCGCCTCCTGGTGTAAGTGTTCTTTCCGCTCGCCCTGCACATCTCTGAAGCGGATAAAGTACTCGTAGATAGCTGTATCCAGAAGTCGGCAGAGCATGGAAAGCGTCTGAAAGGCAGCACTTTTCACCAGGAGTGGGACAGTGGCGGTGAGCAGCTTCTCGTAATCCCAACGCTGAGAGTGTGACTCACTGCGCCCAAGCACCGCGCCACAGGTTTCTACAAGTGCGGTAGCAGATTCACTCTCATGGCCCTGCACAAGGTGAGTGGTGAAATCGCTGATCTGGCCGAACTCGACAGACTGCAGCCGAGGGTCCTGAACCCATTTTTGGACAGCCGGAACGAGCGTTGCAGCGAGAGTGGCGGGGAGCGCCTGAGCCATCTGGAGCAGAGCAGAGCGGACAAAGGGATTGTCGCTCTCGACCGCCTCTTGCACAATGGCTAGGACCGTCTGTTGTGTCGACTCGACCGATGCCATGCGAAGCAGATAGGGAACTGGCGGCCAGGCAGAAAAGAGAGGTCGGCCGAGACCTTCATCCCACTCTTTGGTGGGAGGAGGGAGAAAGAATCCTTCTTGATATAAGGGTTCCAACCATCCAGGGCTCTGGAGGCGTTCAAAGAAATACCGGTGCGTTGCATCATTATGGGGTACCTTATTTCTCAAGATGGACAGGTCATTTTTTGTCTTGCTGGGGCGGTCCTTCTTGAGCAGGCTATCAAGCAGGGCAAAAGCGGGGATCGACTGCTGCTCAAAGGCGGCAAGAACGGCATCGAAGACGTCATCGAATGCACTGACAAGCTCCTCGAAGGGGGCATCAATGGTTCGGGGAAGCGAGAGGTCTTCTCGTCGCGATCTCTTTCCATCTCTGCTGGACACGCTCATCCAACCCCAAGGATTGCGTGATCGCCTCGATCTGCTTTGCGTGGACCTCAGGACGATTGCCACACGTTTCACAGGCCTCGGGGAGAGTGAAGGTGTGAGGCAACAGCACACGGCGCACCGCACTCTCGATTTCCCGTAGCAGGTGCGCCACCAGGTGCGCGCTACTTGCAAATTGCTGGGGCGTTGCTATCAAGTTCCGAGCTTCTCTATAGAAGGTGGCTGGACCTGGCCCAATGAGCCGCAGGGTTGTGTACAGCCGTTTTTGCTGTACCGTTTGAAAACGGAATGGTTCTTGAAATGAACGCGAGGATGCGGTGTAATCCATACTTCGACCCTTCTCAACTTGCGCGAGATGTAACGTTTCTTGCGAATGGAATTTCTGTTTTAGAACAATCATACCAACACTAGTATAACGAAGAGGAATCAGGGAAGTAAGGGAATAGGACTTTTCCTCCGCTCGCGAAAGAAACCTGTGTGTTCCTCATCTTCCTTCTTCTTCAATAGACAGGGAGGAACCTGTCAACATCAGCCTGGACAGACATCCTGGAGGCACCTCAACCATGGAACGGGAGGCTGGAGAGCATACCTACGTTTGCCAGCACACCTGGCTATCAAGGTGCCACGGTTGCCGCCTGACCGATTCTCTGATACGATGCACTCGATTCGGCCAGGCGTGAGCAGATGAAAGAAGATCCATGGAAGAGACCCAGCGAAAACAGCGCTTTGTCTTGCACGTTGACCTCGATGCCTATTACGCGTCCATCGAACAGCGCGACCATCCTGAGCTGCGCGGCAAGCCGGTGGTGGTCGGCGGTTCTCCCCAGAGCAGAGGCGTGGTAGCGACGTGCTCTTACGAAGCGCGCGCCTTCGGCCTCAGAAGTGCTATGCCCGCCAGGACGGCGTACCGGCTCTGCCCGCAGGCCATCTTTCTCCCTCCGCGCTTTGAAGTGTACCGCGCCGTCTCGCAAGAGGTGATGGCGATCTTCAAAAGAATCACACCCCTCGTAGAGCCGCTCAGCCTCGATAAAGCGTTTCTTGACATCACCTCAACTGCGCGGGACTTCCCAGAGGCGGTGCAACTGGCCCGCCGCTTCAAAGAGCAAATCCGTGAGGAAACGGGCTTAACGGCCTCGGCGGGTGTCAGCTTCAATAAGCTGCTCGCCAAGTTAGGATCCGACGCCCACAAGCCAGACGGGCTGACCGTCATCACTCCGGAGCAGGCACCGGCCTTCCTCGATGCGCTCCCGGTTGAGAAGTTTTTCGGCGTGGGCAGAGTGACAACAGCAGCGCTGCGAGAACGTGGCGTCCTGACCGGGGCCGATCTCCGGCGGATGGGCGAGGAACAGCTCCGGGAACTGCTGGGATCGCGCGGCAGCCTGCTCTACCGGCATGTGCGGGCACAGGACGAACGACCCGTCGAGCCGGTGCGCGAGCGCAAATCGGTCGGCAAGGAACTCACTCTTGAGCGCGATATCGCCGACCGCGCCCAGATGGAAGCGATCCTGGCGAATCTCTCCGAACAGGTGGAGCGCCGCCTTACTGAGCTCTCGCTGATCGCTCGGGCCCTCAGCCTGAAAGTACGTTGGAGCGACTTCCAGCTCATCACGCGCAGCGTCAGCCGCACACAGGGGTTCCGATCCGCGCGGGAGATGCTCCCAGTGCTTCGTACCCTGCTTTCCCAGTTGGGGAGTGAACAGAGGGCGGTGCGCCTGCTCGGGGTGTCAGTATCCAACCTGATGCCCGTGCGCAGTACGATGCAGGGAGGGCTCACCAAGGCTCTAACACTCTGGGAGGAAAACTGATCCTATCGCGATATTCTGGCATTGAAAAATGTTGAGAGCTTTTCAAGTGTCGAGAAAGGAACGTTGGATGTTGAACTGCCTGTGGGATACGAGAGTGACCAAGATATGACTGAATTTAGAATACCTTCAAGGGGATGCTTCGTTCGGCTGCGCTACCGATTGAAGAACAGCAGCCGGTCCCCAGTGAAGGGCTGTAGGCATTGAGCCGTGTACTACAGCTGGCGCGTGCCGCCGGGGTTGAACTGGACATCCAGGAAGCGATTCACGTGAGTAGGCCGATGGAGACCTCCCTCCCCGATATCATGGTTGCTGGCGAATGAACATCCAGGTCGCTTTGATCTCGACCCATCAGTGCCCCCTTCTGTCAGGAGAGGTGCGAAGGGAGGCCATGATGCTCAACGCGCAACGAGGTGTCAGACAGGTATTAACGCCGACGTATAATTGCGCCAGGATAAAATTGACCACCCCCCGATATGGCTGTAGTCTATGTGAAATGGTGTTCGCCAATCACAGAGGAGACGGCCATGATCAGGAGCAGGACAGTGATACAGGTTATTTGGAATACACCCCATGACTGAGGTATACTCAGACCAGATTGAGAGGATCATGAACGCATTGCCTTGTGAATGGGTCCTCTAAATGTAATCTCAACAGAAAGAAATGGTGGGGATGATGGAAGGGAAAGCAAACGTGCCATGGGAGCTGTTTCCTCATATTAGAGCACTTCCCTCAGCACAGGAATGGCTCCAGTTGCAAGCAAACCGGCAACTGAGCCCCCGGACGGTAGAAGCGTATGGACGAAGCCTAGAGGATTTGCTCCACTTCTGTGGGCGGCAGGACCCGCCGCTCGATGTGGAGACCGCCACAAAAGCCGATCTCGGTGGGTACGTGCAGGATCTGGTGACCCGCCCGAACCCTCACGGACCGCAGATCCTGCACCTCCATTCAGGCAGGGGCCTCTCCGACCAGACGATTCAACTTCGTTTAACAGCGGCTCGTCTGTATTACGATCATCTCATTGAGACAGGAAAGCGTGGAAGAAATCCCGTTGGTCGCGGCAAATATACGCGCCGAAATGGCTTCACAGTAGTGCTCCATCCGCTTCCCGGAGATGAACGACCCTTGTTACGGCGCAAGCCAGCGCGGCAGCCCTGGCTCCCCAACGATGAGCAGTTCACCCGGTTGCTCACTGCTCTCACCCCGGAATCACTTCGGAACCAGGCCCTGTTCTTACTCATGTACGATGGTGCCCTGAGGCGAGAAGAACTGGTCTTGTTGGAGATGACCGACATTGATTGGGCTCACCGCGAGGTGACGTTGCGTCCAGAGATTTGTAAAAATGGTTCTGGACGGCTGGTCCTCTTCACCCAGGCGACGGGCGCACGCCTGCGCGCCTACCTGGAGCATCGCCGGACACTCCGCCCTGGCCTGGGGCGAGTGTTCCTTTCGGAATCTGATCGGAACCGAGCATCAGGCATTTCTCCAGATATGATCAACAAAATCATGCGAGCGATTGCTCTGCATGCAGAACTTCCTCCATTTCATCCGCACACCCTTCGCCACCTGAGACTGACTCATATGGCTCGATGTGGGATCTCAGAGCATATCATTGCTGAATACGCTGGTCACAAGTCACTTGACACCACCCGCCTCTACATCCACCTGAGTGGACGCGATATCTCAGCGGTCGTCACCAGCCGGATGGAAGACCTGGACGCGTGGATCGCGTCCACCCTCAAGGAGGGCGAAGCATGACGACACAAGGGAATGCCCTTCCTCGCAGGCACGCTGGCTGGTCCTGGCCCATTGATCTGACGTCCTACGATCGCTCCCCACACTTAACCGTAGCGGAGCGCCAGACCCTGGCCCTGCTCGCCGAGCGTAGTGGCGGACCAGGAAGCAATGGAGGGCAACCGAGGCTCGACTCTCAGGTACTCCATCGCCTGTTGGCCCCGCTGGAAGCTATCTGCCAGCATATTCAAGAGAACTACACCGATTGGACCAACCAGAATCGACGTGCTAGCACCATCCGCGCCTTTGTCCTGGAAATGAACCGCAGGCAAACCTCCTTTTGGGCCTGGAGTGAGAGGGAATGGATGGAATTCCTCGCTCCTTCCCTGGAAATCTTTAATGCCCGTTTGGGGTGGTCATGGCGACGCGATTCCAAACCAGAAGCAGGAACGAGGATGCGTGTACTCCTAACGGCATATCTGCTGGGAGCATTACCAGACGTGCGAGTCTGTGGGAGCCATCTTCCCTACACCAAACTGGCTCGTCTCGCCTTTGGAGAGCAGTGGCTTTCGCCCGCGATTGACCGGATCATTACCCATCTGAGGAGTGTGGGCTATGCACCACAGAAAGCCTTTGAGATCACTCGCCCAACCTGTATTGTCTTGCTCCTGGCTTGCAGCCCCTTTCTGGAAGATATTACCGAAGAACACATTCGTTGGGTCCATGAGACCACGCCACGGGAGCAATATGAGATGGCAACGCTTTCTCGCGTCCTGGTTTCCTTCGGCATCTTGAGGGTTGGTATCCCCAAATCGGTTCCTGGCCTTCCCCCGCAGCGCCCAAGCGCCGATGGTACGCTGGCAACAGAGTGGGAAGAGTGGTGCAACGCCTGGCGAAAAACCTCGACATTAGAGCCGACCACCCTCAGCGGCTACTACACCAATCTTCTCAAAATTGGTCGCTGGCTCAACCAAACGCATCCGGAGATCACATCGCCTGCCCAGTGGACAGCAACCATCGCCACCGAATGTGTGGCGGCCATTACCCAGATGACCGTTGGACAATATATTGGAGAATCGTTCCGTTTGAGCCATCGGAGCGTCCCCAACCATGGCCAGCCCATTAAGCCACGAACGATCAGTGTCTTTCTCGGTGCTCTGCGCTGTTTCTTCCAAGATTTACAGGAGAGCGAGAAGATTCCCCTCGTCTTCAATCCACTGCGCTACCTCGCCCTTCCTCGTTCTGTCCACAACAAAATTGGCCCTGATCCTCGGGTGATTGACCGTCCGCTGTGGGCAAAATTGGTCTGGGCTGGTCAACACCTGGAGGTGGAGGATCTTCCTTCAACCACCTACCCGGTAGAAATGGTGCGAGCAGTAGCAGCAGTCTGGCTTTTTACCGCTCTGCGCTCTGACGAAATCTCTCGGCTGCAACTTGGCTGTATCGAGTGGCCGATGACCGACCTTACTGATCCAGAGACCGGAAAAAAGGTAAGCCGCGAGCAGGTCTGCTATCTGCATATCCCGGCGAACAAAACCTCTCCGGCCTTCAAAAAACCCATTGCTCCCTATGTTGGAAAAATGATCGCGGCGTGGGAGCAGACTCGGCCTGCTCAAAAGTTGGTTCTTGATCGCAAAGGAGCGCAGAAGATCGCATATCTGTTCTCGCTGCGCGAGCAACGGATGGGAAAAAGATACATCAACCATGTTCTGATCCCGTTGCTGGCAGCGAAAGCCAACGTGCCCCCGCTCGATCAGCGAGGGCGTGTGACCTGCCATCGCGCACGAGCGACGATCGCGACCTTTCTGGGCAATTGTGAAAATCCCATGAGCCTTTGGCAACTCATGCGCTGGCTTGGCCATCGCACCGAAGCAACTACTCGCAGTTACGTCGATGCAGACATCACCAAAGTAGCGGTGAAGATCGCTGAGGGAAGTTTTTTACAACAGAACCTGGCTTCCATCCCGGTCCTGATCGACAACGACGCGGTAACGTCAGGAGCAGCCTCATCTGGGCACCCTTGGAAGTTCTTTGATCTGGGACATGGCTACTGTACGCTGCCAGAATGGGCGGCTTGTCGGCACCGGATGGCGTGTGCGAAGTGTGATTTCTACGAGCCAAAACAATCCACGAAGATGCAACTCCTAGAGGCTAATGGTAATCTGACCAGGATGCTTGAGTTCGTCACGCTTGGAGAGGAGGAACGTAAACTGGTCGAGCAAGGGATTATCCTCAATCAGTCATTGCTAAAGCGATTAGAGGATGAGCCAACTCCTGCCGGGCCGACACCACGTGAACTTCAGTCGGGGCGAGGAAAATCGCTTCCCATCCTGACTGAAACGGTCGGTTTGCTTGAGCAAGAAAGAATAGCGGGAGAGATGGACAAACAAGAAGAAGCCCCTCATGGGTAATCTTGCCTTCCCCACTGCAAGTTTTGGAGCGTAACATGAGCAAACGACGAAAAACAGAAGATCTTACCTTGATCTATCCTCACTTGGCGACTGAATGGCATCCGATGAAAAATGGAGCATTGACGCTCAATGCTGTAAGTCGAGGCAGTAAACAGAAAGCCTGGTGGCGTTGCCGTGCGAATCCGGCCCATGAGTGGGAAGCGCGCATCTCACACCGCACGAACGGTATCGGCTGTCCCTACTGTAGTGGCCGCTACGCCACTCCTGAGAGCTCTCTGCTCGCACTCTATCCCAAACTTGCTGAGGAGTTGCACCCAACCCTCAATGGCGATCTCACTGCTGATCACATCAAACCCAAAGGTGATCAGATGGTTTTCTGGCAGTGCCGCAAGGAGACGACACATGTGTGGTCAGCGGTGGTGAAGAGCCGTGTCAAAGGGAACGGATGCCCCATGTGCTCGAACAGGATTGCGACTTCTACCACTTCTCTTCTCGCACGATACCCAGAGCTTGCAGCCGAGTGGCACCCTACAGACAATGGAACACTTACACCGGATATGGTCGTACCCGGAAGCGAGAAGCGAGTCGTATGGTGCTGCCGAACGAATCCCTCTCACGTTTGGTCTGCTCTTGTGCGAAACCGTGCTGTGCTGGGCAGCGGGTGCCCATACTGTGCTGGACAGCGCGCCACACCAGAGACTTCCTTGCTGGTAATGCGTCCAGAGCTTGCTGCTGAGTGGCACCCGACGGCGAATACACCGCTGACTCCGGAGCAGGTACTTCCCAACAGTAGTAAAAGTGTTGTATGGCGCTGTCGCAACAATCCTCTCCACGAATGGAAAACAACTATCAATAGCCGGGCTTCAGGGGCTAGCTGTCCGTACTGTGCTGGGCAGAAGGCGACTCCCGATACCTCTCTGCTCGTGAAATATCCAAATCTTGCCGCTGAGTGGCACCTCACAAAAAATGGTGATCTGACACCTGATCAAGTTTTTCCTGGAAGTGGACTCATTGTGTGGTGGCAGTGTCAAAAAGATTCGGCGCACGAATGGCAGGCTCGTATCCAGCATCGAGCAAATGGCATTGGTTGTCCCTTTTGCAGCGGGCAAAGAGCAACGCCAACAACGTCTTTACAGGCGGTTGCATCCCTTCTTGCCGCTGAGTGGCATCCTACCAGAAATGGCGACCTGACCCCGAGTCAGGTAAAACCAAGGAGCAATATGATAGTGTGGTGGCAGTGTCACCGTGATCCTTCTCATGAGTGGCAAGCCGTTATTGATAACCGGTTTTCCCACGGCAGTGGATGTCCTCACTACAGACCGGTCATTGGAAGTTCTGTAGAAGATCTCTTCGCCCGTATATTAGACGAACAAGGTATCATTTACGAACGACAGAAAGTAATTGGACGCTGCCGTGTTGATTTTTATCTTCCCGCTAGTAACGCAGTGATTGAAATACAGGGATGCTATTGTGGTAATTGACCTGAATGTTCGACGCAAAATGAGCGTAGGCAGGCCAGGTGTCGAACCTTCAGGTCAAAAAAAGTTGCGCTGAAGGTTCGACACCACTTCCACACTTTAGAGTATTTTATGATAAAAGTGCATTTTTCAGCAGAAAAGATGTAAGACGAATTTCCATTCGTTCCCCGGCATCTTCCGCCCTTGGAGCGGCACGAGCCACAATGACTCTGACGTGTTCGAATATTCAGGGCAAAATTCGAGCACTGGGGTTGATTCCGTCGAACCTTCAGGTCAATTACCATATTGGCATGGATGCGTTGGTAATTTCGATGAAGGGTGAGCAGGTTTTGGCGCGAAGCATGAGCAGTTTGCGTGAAGGGTGAGCAGCACAACCATTGACCGCCTGAGAAACCGCTCCAGAAGCGGCTCACGGCTCTCGGCGGTTGTAAATTCACGGCAGAATAATCGGGAAATTTCCGCCACATCTCGGCTGAAACGTGTTCATACTGATACAAGAACGAAATGGAGGGATACAACAATGGCTCTTATCCAGTGCGCCTCCGTGTCATATGCGAAAGCTCTGTTACTCAGCCAAAATGAATCTCGCTGGCTGGTGCATAGCAATTTTTGCATGGAAACTCTTGATGGAAGCGATCACTTTTGGTAGAATGAGACATACTTTGGTTCTGCCTCTATTTCACACCTATCTCAGCTCCTCTCAAGCTTTCAGACCTGAGATGGCGGCGCAAGGAGGGATCATGGCCACGTCAGTCTATTGTCGGCAATGCGGCGCTCGGATGCCCGAAAAAAGCCCTTTCTGCCCGGCGTGTGGAGCGTCTCAGTCCAGTCTAAATCACACTCCTACCAGCTTGCCACAATCAGATCCGGTCAACAGAGGGACCGGCAGGATGCCTGCTGGCCAGATGCTGCGCCAGCGCTATCGCTTGCTTCAAACAGTAGGCCAGGGTGGCATGGGAGCAGTCTATCTGGCCCAGGACACCCAGCTTGGCGATCGCTTGGTGGCCGTCAAAGAGATGAGTATGAGTCGCCTGTCTCCACAGGATCTGCCTCGGGCTGTTGAGCAATTTCGCCATGAAGCACATCTGCTCGCCAGTCTGCACCATCCCAATTTGCCCATCATTTATGAATACTTCACTGGAGAAGATCGCTGGTACGTGGTGATGAGCTTCGTTGAAGGCGTAACTTTGCAGAGTGCGCTCGAGGCTGCTCCTGGCCGGCGACTGCCTGCGAAAGAGAGCGTGCGCATCGGCCTGGAACTCTGCGAGGTGCTGAACTACCTGCATAGTCACCAGCCACAGGTGATTTTTCGCGATCTCAAGCCCTCAAATATCATGATCACCCCACAGGGCACCATCTACCTGATCGATTTTGGCATCGCGCGCCACTTTAAGCAAGAACAGCTCCAAGACACCGCTTCCTACTACTCCGTGGGCTACGCGCCGCCCGAACAGTATGGTCAAGCGCAGACCAGCCCGCGCTCCGACATCTACAGCCTGGGCGCGACCCTGCATCAGATGCTTTCCGGCCAGAATCCCGCGAGCAAACCCTTCCAGTTCCCGAACTTGCAGCTGATCGACCCAACGCTTCCAGTGTCCCTTGCCAGATTGATCGCGCACATGCTAGAAATGAACGAACAGCGGCGTCCAGCCAACATGACGGAAGTAAAAGCGCAACTGGAGAAGATCCACCAATCAGAACCCCTCGCGGCCCCCGTCCAGGCAGACAGCCCACAGGAGGTGAAGGCGAAAGAAGCACAGGGGGATGCCAGCCAGCCACACAAAGCCAGTGCAGCGCAGGCCAGCCCTGCCCAGGTTGCTGTTCCCGGAGCGCAGGCCGAGCAGAGTAGACCTGGATTGTGGAGCCAGGTTGATGGTTTCTTTCGCAAAAGAAGAGTGATGGCCTGGTTCTGTTTTATCGCACTCAGCCTCGTGATGGTGTGGCCTATCAGTTGGAACATCATGTCCAATGACTATACCAGTACGAGTATCAGCTCTGTGTGGCAAAGTGCTGGTCTCTGGTTTTTCGTTTCCAGCACAGGAGCGGCCATCGTTGGGTTGATGTTCCTGCTGGCGCGAGGGCGATCAGGGGGTGCTCTACTGGGTGGGGCCGCTTTGACCCTCTTTGGTAATCTTGCCCTGTTCGCATTTCTTTCTGGCAGTGTGTATAACCCGTCTATTGATCAAAGTTCCTGGCTCACTGTCTGGCGGGATTTTTTCCGATCCTATGCCTCACCAGTCTTGCTGTTTAGCGCATTGTTGCTTCTCGTAGGAACACGTTGTGTTCTTCGCAAAATGAATGTGAAAGGTGGTGCCACTTTCGGAGTCTTCCTCATCGTCGCGGGAACTGCTGTAGCGCTTATTATTCAGCAGAGATTTGACACCAATAGTTATCTATCTCCCGTTCCGCTGACGACGCTGATATGGCTGCTCTCACTCACTCTGGGCCTCAACATAATCTTCATTTCCCGCCAACAACGCAATCGGGATAGCAAGCAAGCTAGGATATCATAAGTGCTGTGTTCCCACCACAAAAATCAGGAAGAGTGAGCAGTTTGTGTAAATGTTGAGCAGGAGTGAGCCATCATCTGAGAGCATGGGGACATTCGCGGTTCACGGCGCTCGGCGGATGTCAATTCACGGCAGAATGGTCGGGAAATTTCCGCCACATCTCGGCTGCAAAGAGACCGAAGGATCGCACAAAATGGAAGGCGCGAGAACTTCTGTCGAACCGATCTCGCCCGTTTTCCTGTGTGGGCTGATGCAGGGAAAGCGCGAGATGCACTCCGTCTGACCACCCGAATTTACACCTATCGCGTACAACAATCCGCCAAAACCTGCTCACCCTTCATCGAAATTACCATGCGTGCAATGTGGATATGACGGAGAAGTTTACCAGGTGAAACATCGGCAAGATGCCAAGCGTAAGGATTATCTACGAAAGAAGGGGTATCAGGTCGAAGAGATTTGGGAGCATGAGTTGCAAACAGGCGCAGACACGTTTAGCGTCGAACGATTCCAGTGAATGATAAAAAAGATGCAGGAGATCAGTAGGACAGTCCGGCTAATTCCATTCTACATAAATACGATACACGAATTGTCAACCCAAGGGAAGTCCATTCAAGACATCGCCATGACGCTGGGGATAGCCAGGAATACGGTGCGCAAGTATGTGCGCCATCCAGAGCTGGTCGCGATGCCTCATCCGCGACCCAATCGTCGCTCCAAGCTGGATCCGTTCAAAGAGCAGATCAAGCAGTGGATGAGCCAGGATCACTGCTACAATTGCGAGGCGATGTTGCCTCGTCTGCTGGCGTTGGGCTACACCGGGAGCTTGAGCGTGCTCAAGGCCTTTGTGCATCCCCTGCGTCCACCAGCCCAGGGGCATTACCCCGTGGTGCGCTATGAAACGGAGCCAGGCAAGCAAGTCCAGTTCGATTGGGGCGAGTTCAAGTATGAGCAGGAGGGAGTGCCCCGCAAGCTCTACGGGTTCACCGCGATCCTCTGCTACTCGCGCATGCGCTTTGTGACCTTCGTCAAACGTTGTGATGCGCCGACGATGATCCGCTGCTTGATGGAGGCCTTTGAGTACTTTGGCGGGCTGCCCAAGGCGGCCCTCACCGACCGCATGAAGAGTGTGTTGTTGGAAATGGAGGACAAAGTCCCACGGTGGAACCCGCTCTTTGCCGATTTCATGGCCTCCATTGGAGTGGCGCCACGAGTCTGTAAGGCGTTCACTCCTCAAACGAAGGGCAAAATCGAGCGCACGGTCGGGGTCGTCAAACAGAGCTTTTGGGCAGGAGTCTCCTTCACCAATGTCGACGACCTCAATCGCCAGGCACACATCTGGTGCGAGCGCATCAATAGCCGGGTCCATCGCACGACCCACGAACGCCCCAGGGAGCGCCGCGAGCGGGAGCCGCTCTCGCCGTTGCCTGCCGCCTTTGCCTGGGAACGCTTTGCTACCGAAGAGCGCAAAGTGAGCTGGGATGGCTATCTGTCTTACGATGGGGTCTTGTATGGGCTCCCTTCTTCGCCTCCTGTGGCAGGAATGGTGGTCCAGGTGCGCGAGCGACACGGGATCCTCTCGGTGTGGTCCCATGGGCAGTTGCTCGCCGAGCTGGCCAAGCGTTCTGGGTCCGGGGAGCATGTCGAGCATCCCGACCAATTTCGGACGGTCGCCCCAGCCGCATCGAGGCGGTCCCAGGTGGTTCCCCTGGGACATCAGCGGCCAGCTCCCCAGGTGATGACGCGAGCACTGGCTGAATATGACCAGTTATGTGGCGTGGAGGTGCTCGCATGCAACCACACCTGAAACAGCTGGGCTTAACGCAATTGGAGAAAGCCTTACCTGCCCTCTTTGAGACGGCGCGGCAGGAACAGTGGACCTATGAGCTGTTCCTCACCCGCGCCGTGGCCGCCGAGATTGAGGGACGTGATCGCCGTGCGGCAGAACGACGCATGACCGCTGCGCGGTTGCCAACGATCAAGACGCTGGAAGCTTTTGAGTTTGCCTTTCAACCCAGCCTGTCAGAACGGCTCCTGTGGGAACTGGCGGATCTCTCGTTTGTCCAGACGGCCACGAACGTCCTGTTTCTGGGCCCGCCGGGCGTTGGGAACACTCGACCAACTTACTACCCCCATTGAACTGATCATGTCCGCACCGCAAGAGACGGTGACCGTGGTTGATCCGTGTCACCCGCTCTTTGGACGGACCCTGCCCTGTGTCGGCATTGCCAATTCGTCCCATCGAGGCCGCTGCTGTATCGTGTGGATTCGCCCCACTGTTGAGCGCCATGTACCCATTGCAGCAACCCACCTGGAATATGACCCTACAGCCCAATTCCCCCTTCCCATTTCGGTTGAATCTTTGCGACAATTCCTGCAGGAGTATCTGTTGGTGACTGGTGGTTGGAAAGGAGACCCCAGCGATGATTCGACCCTTACCGGTTCAAGTGGCTCAGCCACAAAAACGACAACAGCATCAGATCCCACCCATGGCAGTGTGGATGACGCTCACCCCCGTACAGCAAACCACCGTTCTCCAAGTCTGCGTAACCATGTGTCACGAGTGTCTGCTCAACAATCAGGAGAAAAGTCATGACGCTGATCGCACGTTCGCCGAAAATCACCGCGACTCATCTGGAGCGCAAGGCGGTGGTCTACATTCGCCAATCGACCCTCAAACAGGTCCAGAACAACACCGAGAGCCTGCACAATCAGCGTGCCCTCGTTGAGCGTGCCCAGGCGTTTGGGTGGAACGCTACTCGTATCGAGGTGCTCGACGCCGACTTAGGCCATACTGCGGCGACCACCGAGGGGCGCAATGACTTTACCCAACTTGCCGCACAGCTGGCGGAAGCCGCATGTGGGCATTGTTTTTGGCTGGGAAGTTTCGCGTCTGGCCCGCAACCATGCCGATTGGTACCAACTGTTGGACCTGGCTGCTCTGGTAGGGGCCTTGATTGCCGACATCGAAGGGGTGTATGATCCACGTAGTTACAATGATCGTCTGTTGTTGGGATTAAAAGGCACGATGTCAGAAGCAGAGCTGCATATGATGCGTCAACGCTTGAATGCAGGCCGACTCAGCAAAGTTGAGCGTGGCGACTATGTCCAACATTTGCCCACTGGTCTGGTGCGAACCGAACAGGGGCGGGTGGAGTTTGACCCAGACGCACAGATCCGACGCTGCATCGCCCTGGTCTTCTCCACCTTCGAGAAACTGGGGAGTGCCATGAAAACCCTCCATTCCCTCAAAACGCACCACCTCTTGTTGCCACGCCACCAGACGAGCGGATTGCGCAAGGGGGAGCTGCTCTGGAAAGAGCCAACGGAGTCCATCATGGTTGACATTCTCCACAACCCGGCGTACGCGGGAGCCTTTGTTTATGGGCGTCGCCCCGCCGATCCGTTGTTACGCAAACCCGGCCATCGCGGCTCTGGTGTGGTCCGCAAGCCGATGGAAGAATGGGTTACCGTTCAACAGGGCGTCTACCCCGCCTACATCACGTGGGAAGCTTTTCTGCGCAATCAAGAGCGGCTCGCGGAGAATGCGCAAGAAGGTCTGGCCAAACGCATGAGACAACAAGGCGCGCAAGGTGCTGCTCGCGAGGGTTCAGCACTTTTGCAGGGACTGATGTGCTGTGGCATGTGTGGCTATCGCATGAGGGTCGCCTACAAACCTCAGGTCCGGTATCTCTGTGATGGACTCAAACGCCATTATCATGAGAAAATGTGCATGTCGTTGGATGGCCCCTCCATCGAGGAGGTGGTGGTCAATGCCTTCTTTGACGCACTGCGCCCAGCGCAACTGGATGCCCTGCAAGCACTTTTAGCTGAGCAGGCCAAAGAAGAGGAACGCCTCCGACAATACCATCGCGATCAGGTCACTCGTGCCAGAGACGCGGGCCCATCTCGCGCGGCGAAGGTACGAAGCAGTCGATCCGGAGAACCGTTTAGTGGCAGCCTCGCTGGAACGGAATTGGGAGGAAAAATTGCTGGCCCAACGTCAGGCAGAAGAGGAAGCCCAACGGTTTGAGAGTCGTGTCGTGTATCCCACCCTCCCGCCGGATCTGCGAGAGTCTTTGGAACATATCGGCCCCGCGCTCCCAGAACGGTGGGCGAGCGGAAAAATCAGCAACGAGTACAAGAAACGCCTGCTCCGCTCACTGATCAGTCGAGTGATTGCCACGCGGACGGCAGCAGACCGCATCGAGTTGAAGATCGTCTGGATCAGCGGGTACTATTCGGTGACCCAAGTGATCCCTCCCATTTATCGGCAAGCGGAGGTGAGCAATTACCAGAAACTGGTGTCCCGCCTCGATGAGTTGACCAGCCAGGGGATCACTGACCCGGAGATCGCGGCCCAGCTCACCGCCGAAGGCTTTCATACCGCCCGTCGGCTCGCGGTCACGGTGGGCACCATCCACCGGCTGCGTAAGGACCATGGCCAGGTCAGTTGGCGATATCGCTGGCATATGCTACATAGATTGGGCTGTAGAGCAGTAAACGCTGCACTGGCTCATATCCCTCAATGTCAGCGCTATCAAGAATGCGATAAGCAACGAATTCCATGCGGATTCTGGGGTCCCTATTCATCATATCTGCATGTTGGATTGTAGCAATTCCATGATCGTGGACTTCTTCATACCTGTCAATCTCCTCCTGAAGTTGTGGATTAACAATATCGCGGAATCTTCTATTCAGATAGGCCAGAATATCAGGTAAATCAGAGGATTGTGTCTGAGTACTCTCTTTTGCGCGTCCAATAAGATGATAGGGAGAGCCAACCAGGGCGAGAATGGTCTGCTTTGTATGTCCACCAAAGTAGATGAGACCGGGATCGTCTTTGTTAAGTGCATAGTTAGGATATGAAGGGATCAAGTGATAGAACATCGGGAGCGTATCTTTAATATATTCAGCGGGAGCATCAACGGTACCAATGGTATTTTCTCGCTCTAGCGTAGCAAGAAGGGTGATGAACTCGCTGAAGTCCCCTGCACGGACTTCAGCGGGCTTCTCGATCTCTACTACTCCTACTCCTACTTTAACCCGGTTTGTAGTGGAGAGCCAACTCACCAACCAGGTCAGGAATGGATGCTGCTTTCGCTGCTGGTTGAACATATCGACCTTTCTGGTGGAAACGTAGATGTATCGCTTTAGAGGCTTACGCTGTTTCTTCATGTTACTCTCCTCATCTCTGGTGATATGGTTTAGTCGTAGACAACAAAAACTGTGTAGACAGCCCATGCTTCGCCCTAGCGCATTCCCTTAGTATCCAAACCGATAGTCGGGCCGGAATCTCCTAGACCTGACAATCTCAGAAATTAACTGTCGAAACTCGTGTTGACGAAGAGCGGACAACCACAGATCATCAAACAATGCTGCATTTACCATTCTTATTCGCAGAACCGTGGCCTTTCGGGGTGCGTTTTTATCGTGCTCCCAACGCTGAATATAACGGGGATCAACATAACGAATATACGCCTCTAGCTCCTCTAATTTTTCAGAAAACTCTTTTTGGGTCAAACCGAGAGACTTGCGAAATCCATAAATGAACTGGCCTAATGTCATAAACTTCTCCCTTCTTCCAAATGAGGGTGAAACTAACCTCCATTGAAGTATGCCAGATAAAAAGGGCTTTTTACACGACATTCCACCTGTCAACGTGATTCTAACGAAAAGATCCACTCTACCATATAATTATAAGTTATATGGTAGATTTACGCTTAGAGCAGAGAATGCATTGCTTGTCAACAAAGCTCCAGAAGCCGACTGAGGTATATTGCACTTCACAAAAAACACAGCTATATACGTGCGTTTTTGCTAGTTATATGGTACGGCTGATCTTTTCGTCAGAATCACACTAATAGGCCCATATGCGAAGACGGTCGTGGCGGATGCGCACGCGGCGTATATATTTCCTACCGATCCCGTCTATACCGCATACGTAAATAATTGCGCAAAAATATTACTTGGTTCCTCTATGCAGTATCGGCGCTCTGTCTTTGACG
>WNFX01004092.1_pt1 | contig 25879 bp, 25 predicted proteins | sample 5400111 | NCBI WGS metagenome assembly WNFX01 (sample SAMN13153363, study PRJNA577476) | soil metagenome | isolation source: 40 cm soil or saprolite under grassland replicate 1 | place: USA:California | collected 2016-06-15
GATCGCCGCGCCCGTCGGCGTGGTCAGCTCCGCCTCGACCCCGCCGGCGTGCAGCGGCGCGCCGCGCAGCAGCTCCAGCACGGCCGGCGCCGGCACCGGCAGCACGCCGTGCTCGCTGCGCACGAGCCCCGTGCCGGTGGCGACCGGGGACGCCCACACCTCGCCGACGCCGAGATCGTGCAGCAGCAGCGCCGCCCCCACCACGTCCACCACCGCGTCGACCGCGCCCACCTCGTGGAAGTGGATCTCCTCGGGCGCGACCCGGTGCACGCGCCCCTCCGCCTCGGCGAGCTTGGCGAAGGTCGCCAGCGCCCGCCGCCGGACCGGCTCGGCAAGCTCGGCGCCGGCCAGCAAGTCCCGCAGGTCCCCCCAGGTCCTGCGGGTCCGGCCCTCAGCGTGCACGGTCACCTGCGTCGCGCCGATGCCGCCCCGCACGGCCGCGCCGACCTCCACCTCGAAGGGGTGGAGGTCGAGCTGGTCGAGCCCCTCGCGCAGCACCCGCTCCGACGCGCCCGCATCCAGCAGCGCCCCGAGCACCATGTCGCCCGCAACCCCCGCGAAGCAGTCGAAATAGGCGAACGAGGTGCCAGGAACGCTCACGGCGTGGCCTTCCGGTCGCCGGCGGCGAGGATGCGCGCCGCCAGCGCGCCCGCGCCGAAGCCGTTGTCGATGTTGACGACCGCCACCCCCACCGCGCACGAGGTCAGCATGCCGAGCAGCGCGGCGAGGCCCTCGAAGGCGGCGCCGTAGCCGACGCTGGTCGGCACCGCGATGACCGGCGCCGCGACCAGCCCGCCGACAAGCGAGGGCAGGGCGCCCTCCATTCCGGCCACCACGATCACCACGTCGGCGGCCTGGAGCCGCTCGGTGTCGGCGAACAGCCGGTGCGCGCCCGCCACGCCCACGTCCACCAGCCGGTCGACCCGGCAGCCGAACGCCTCGGCGGTCAGCCACGCCTCCTCCGCAACGGGGAGATCGCTGGTGCCGGCGCAGGCCACCAGCACCAGCCCCGCGTCGCCGGCGGGCTCCAGCCGCCGGCACACCAGCATCCCCGCGCGGGGGTGCCACTCGGCCTCCGGAACCGCCGCCAGCAGGGCGTCGGCATGCGCCTGGCTCGCCTTGGTGACCAGGACCGGCGCGCCCCCCTGCGCGAGCAGCGAGCTCACGATCGCCGAAGTCTCCTCCGGCGTCTTGCCACGGGCGTAGACCACCTCGGGCCCGAGCGCTCGCAGCGACCGATGGTGGTCCACGCGCGCGAACCCGAGATCCTCGAAGGGGAGATGGGTCAGGCGGCGCACGGCGTCCTCGGTGGGCAGCTCGCCACGGGCCACCGCGCGCAGAAGCTGTCGAAGCTGACCTTCGTCCAAAGTTCTCGCATTGTACAATCGCCGATGGTCCTGGCTCCGGTGGGTCCGGCAGGTCCAACCCGCAGGGTCCGGCAGCCCCCAATCTTCCCCGTGTGCTCGAGATCGTAGGAGGTCATCCTCGTCGTGCCAGCCCTTTCGGTCGAGCGGTTGACAGTCCTCGTGTACGCGAGTCTGTTCGTGTGTGCCCTGCTGCTGCTCGCCGTGCTGGCGCTCGGCCTGCGGCTCGCGCGCATCCGGCGGACCTATGCCCAGGTGCTCGACGGCGTGCCCCATGGCGACCTGCTCGCCCTGGTCTCTCGCCAGATCCAGGCGGTCAAGGAGCTCCAGCGCACCGCCGAGCTGGTCGGCCGCGAGACGGCCCAGCTCCGCCAGCGCTTCTCCTCGGCGGTCAGGACGGTCGGCTTCGCCCGCTACGACGCCTTCCCCGACGTCGGCGGCCAGCTCTCCTTCTCGACCGCGCTGCTCGACGAGGCGGGCGACGGCGTGGTCCTGACGACCATCAACGGGCGCACCAACTCGCGCTCGTATGCCAAGGCCGTCAAGGGCGGGCGGTCCAACTACCAGCTCTCCGACGACGAGCGGGCCGCCATCGCCATGGCCATGGGCGAGGCCGACCAGCCGGTCGTCCGATCTGGAGCCTGACCGCCCCGGTAGTAACCTGCCGGTCAGGGTTCTCTTTTCCCTTGCGCGCGATTCCTGGAGGCCAAGCGTGCTCGATCTCAAGCTCATCCGTGACAACCCGGATATGGTCCGGGAGTCCCTGGCGCGCCGCGGCCCAGGTGTGGCCGATGCCGTCGACCGGCTGCTGGAGCTGGACGCGGCCAGGCGCTCCCTGGTCACCGAGGTCGACAGCCTCCGCGCCGAGCAGAAGCGCCGTGGCAAGGAGGTCGCCAAGGCCGCTCCCGAGCGCCGCGCCGAGGTGCTCGCCGGCCTCAAGGAGCTGAGCGGCCAGATCGACCAGGGCGAGGAGCGGCTCCGTGGTGCCGAGGCCGAGCTGAACGACCTGCTGGCCCGCGTCCCGAACCTGACTGACCCGTCAGTCCCGCCCGGGGGAGAGGACGACGCCATCGAGCTGTACCGCGTCGGGACCGTCCCGAAGTTCGGCTTCACCCCGCGCGACCATCTCGAGCTGGGCGAGCTGCTCGGCGCCATCGACGTGGTGCGCGCCGCCAAGGTCTCGGGCGCCCGCTTCGGCTACCTCACCGGCCCTGGCGCGATGCTGGAGTTCGCGCTCGTCCGCTTCGCCATCGACCGGCTGGCCAGCGCCGGCTTCGTGCCGATGATCCCGCCAGTGCTGGTGCGCCGCGACGCGATGTTCGGCACCGGCTTCCTGCCGACCGACGAGCAGCAGATCTTCCGGATCCCCGAGGATGATCTCTACCTGGTGGGGACCTCGGAGGTCCCGCTGGTCAGCTACCACGCCGACGAGATCCTCGACCCGGGCAGCCTGCCCCGCCGCTATGTCGGCTTCTCGACCTGCTTCCGGCGCGAGGCCGGTTCCTACGGCAAGGACACCAGGGGCATCTTCCGGGTCCACCAGTTCGACAAGGTCGAGATGGTCTCGTTCGTGCTGCCGGAGGCCTCCGCCGAGGAGCACGAGCTGCTGCTCGCCCGCGAGGAGGAGATCCTCCAGGCGCTGGAGATCCCCTACCGGGTCGTCAACATCGCCGCCGGCGACCTCGGCGGCTCGGCCGCCAAGAAATACGACTGCGAGGCCTGGATCCCGTCGCAGGGCACCTGGCGCGAGCTGACCTCGACCTCGAACTGCACCGACTACCAGGCCCGGCGGATCGGATGCCGAGTGCGCGAGTCGGGCGGCAACCGGCCCGTCCACACCCTCAACGGCACCGCTGTCGCGGTCGGCCGCACCATCGTCGCCCTGCTCGAGAACCACCAGCTCCAGGACGGCAGCGTGCGCGTCCCCGACGCGCTCCAGAGCTATCTCGGCGGCAGCGAGGTCATCCAGCCGGGCAAGTAGACTCTCCCGCGGAGGAGTGGCCGAGCGGTCGAAGGCAGCGACCTTGAAAGTCGCCGGGTCTGAACGGCCCCGTGGGTTCGAATCCCACCTCCTCCGCTTCAGCTAGCAGCGCTTTCGCCTAACGACATGCTTGCTTTTGAGCCTCCAGCGCCTTCCTGGAACAGTTGCTGGATGCGGCAGGGGGTGGTCGGGCGCGAGCGCGAGCTTGAGGCCGGGGCGTGGGTTCCTGGATCGGCTCGGACGAGCCCCGGCCGCCCTGGTGTACGCGGGCGAGCCTGGCATCGGCAAGACGACGCTGTGGACGGCAGCCGTCGAACAAGCGCGCACGCAGTGCCGCTCGGCACCTCGGCCAGTAGTAGATTCCCGCCGAACGCTCCGTCCAAGAAGAGGAGGACACGATGGCGGCGACAGCCAGACGCTCATCAACCCGGCTCATCGTGGTGATCCTGGTCATCGTCGGCCTGTTGGCGCTGGCGGCCGGGATCTACTACTTCACGACCGCGTCCGGCAAGCTGCCGACGTGGTTCCCGGGGTACCTGGCTGGGTCGACGCACCACCACATCAAGCGGGCCATCGCCGGTGTCGGTGTTGCGGTGCTCTGCGGGATCGGTGTGTGGTTTGTCAGCGGCCGAAGGTCCCAGATCGGCTCGGCGTAGCCGAGACCGGCCGGTCCCTCTGCGACCCGGCGGGCGGACGTCGCGGGTGTGGCGCAAGCGGGTCGCGCTCTTGCCAAGCGAAGAGCTCCCGCCGGGCAGGAGGTCGCCGAGGTCCGAAAGCAGCCTGTTCACGGCTTGGGGTCGGCCCGGGTGAGGACGACCTGTTCATCCTGGCGGATGTTCTGGCGCTGGATCGGGCGGAGGACGGGAACGCGACCGATCGATCCGACGCCAGCGGGAGGAGCGGGCGGGCGACCTTCGGAGGCGAAGGATTGTTCGCTGGCTACCCTCGCCGCTTTCGGCCCGGGGTTGCCCCGGCGTCACCGAGCGCCGTTGGCCCAAGCGCCTTATGGGACTCCTCCTTGGAGTGTCAGGCGGTGCTCAGTCGCTCAATGATCTGGCGGCGTTGGCGCCTGGACGCGGGATGATTGGGCACTGCTTGCTCACCAGGCGGCAGCGGACGACGTCACCACGCCCGAGATCGCCAGCTGACCAGCCGAAAGGGCGCCGATGTTCCAGGTCGACCGTGCCATCGTCGAGTCCCTCAACCGCATCGCCCAGCACGAACCGCTGCGGCTTGCCGCCCTCGGCGCGGCCGGCGCGGCCGGCGCGCTCGGCCTCGACCAGCTCGCCGGGCACCTGTACTTTCGGCGGCGCCCCTACTGGGCGCTGCCCACCGTCCACCCGATCGGCCCCCGCAGCGGCAGCAGCTCGTTCTTCTCCCCCACGCCTGGCCCACGGGCACGTCAACGCGCCCAGCACCGGTGGACTTGACGACTAGAGAGGCCGGTCGGGTACCCGGATCGGGCTGATTGCGCTTCTGCCAGCACGGAAGACGCGCAGGTCATGGCCACACTTGCTTGTTCTCGTTTCAGACAATCGGTGATACACGACCGGCGCTCCAGGCGGATAGCACGCGCCTCCGCACTCGGCTACCCGTCGGGCGTGCGCGGCGTACCGGGACGCCTGCTGGTGACGCCCCGGGCCGACGAAGGCCAGCAGCACTCAGCCGCAGGGGGTGTACCGGGCCAGGGCGCTGTCGTAGCCGACGTATCCGGCGGCGAGCGCCGAGCCGTCGGGCAGCAGCGCCACGTCTTGGAGCGCGCTGTTCCAGCCCACCGGGTCATGGTGGAGAACCACGCCGCCCGAGCCGAAACGGGCGTCCGGGGTACCGTCCGCCAGCAGAGCGACGGCCGCCATGTCGGAGACGCTGGTCGCCGTGGCGGCGCCAACCGCGAGGATCGTGCCATCGGCGTGAATCGCCACCCCCATGGCTTGGCCATGCAGGAACCCGCTCGGGTCGACCTTCACGGTGGCCACGCCCCCGGCGCCGAAACTGCCGTCGGCCTTCCCGTCCGGGAGGTAGCGCGCGACGGCAAGGTCAGCAAGCAGCTGCCCGGCGGTCACGATGCGCCCGTCAGCCTGGACGGTAACGTCGTACCAGGCGCCGCTGACCTTCGGAATGACCAGGCCCTTGCGGCCAAAGCGCCGGTCGCGGGTGCCGTCGGCGTGCAGGCGGGCGAGCCAGGGCGTGAGCACGCTTGGCTGGTAGGAGCCCGCTACCAGCAGCGCACCGTCGGCCTGCAGGGCCAGCCCGTACGCGGCGTCGAAGTCGGTACGCAGGTTGAGCACGACGACACCCTGGTTGGCGAAGGACGGGTCCGGGCTGCCGTCGGGGAGCAGGCGGACGACCACCGCATCCGAGTTCCCCAGGACGACCCACGAGCGGCCGGCCACGACGATGCGGCCGGCGCTGTCCACCGCGACTGCGGCTGCCTCGTCCTGCTGGCCCTGCAGGTCGAGGTAGACGACCCCGTCGCCGCCGCCGAAGGAGGTGTCGCGCGTGCCGTCTGGGTTCAGCCTCGCCACCGCGATGTCGAACAGGGACGACCCAGAAACGGCCCCGAACTCGCGGCCCGCGAGGACCACCTTGCCGTCCTGCTGCAAAGCCACGTCGGACGCGGTCGAGCCGAGGGTCGGGTCGTGGCTGATGCGGACGACCCCGGCGGTGCCGAAGCTCGGATCGAGCGTGCCGTCCGGCCCGTACTGCGCGGCCATCATCTCGTCATAGCTTGAGCCAGCCACCACGATGCTCCCGCCGGGTCGGACCGCCAGGCCGTTGGCGTAGTCGTCGCCCCCCAGGTCGGAGACCAGCACGCCACCCGCGCCGAAGGCAGGATCGAGGCCGCACGGCACCAGCGCGGAACTCGTGGCCGCGGGGGCGAGGACGAGAACGAGGGTGGCAAGCAGGATGGTGGTCACGGCGACCCAGGACCGCCTGCTCTGGCGGGCTGCGCGCATGAGGACTCCTCAGGAAGACGAGGCGATAGGGCCTCCCGAGCAGATGGCGCGTTCAGCGCATCAATGACTAAGAGCGAGAAATGAACCCCTGACGTTACAGCGCCCGCTTCGTGAGGGTCTGCCGGAGCGCGAGCCATCCCAAACGCCGACGGGTGGGCCGTGGTCGCACTCGACGCGGTTGTTGGCGTGCTGCTCGGTTCGGTGCCACGCCGCTGGGAGCAGCTCGTCCAGCACGACCGGGTACGTCGCTGCTCGGTCGGTGATCACGTCCACCGGCGCTGCTTTCGTGGCGATGGTCCGTTCGAAGAACCGACGGGCCGCGGTGATGTCACGCCGCGGGAGACGAACACGTCAATGACCTGGCCGAACTGACCGATCGCACGGTACACGTACCGCCATCGCCCAGCGACCCTCACATAGGTCTCGTCCACGAACCAGCGAGCTCCTACAGCGTGCCGGCAGGGGCGGGCGGCCTCGGCCAGCAGCGGTGTGAATGCTGGACCCATCGGTAGACGGTGACGTGGTCGACCTCGATCCCGCGCTCAGCGAGGAGTCCTCCACGTCGCGGTAGGGCTTGCTGACCTGGAGTGGACGCCGAGCAGGCCGCGGCGTGGCGCTGCTGGCGTTGGTGGCAGGCCAAGACGTCAAGGCGGACCAGGGGCCCACCGGGGTCCAGTTGCTGGCCGAGGAGCAGCCGGGTGTTGAAGTCCTGGCTGCAAGGCTCATGCGGTTGCTGTGCGACGGAGCGCGGTCCGCGCTTGTCACCCGTTTTCGGTATACTCCGGCGGCTCTGCGCCCTACACCCGCGCTGAACAAGATTGGACGCTCCAGCCCATTCGCGCAAGAAGGAACTGCCTGTGCGTACCGTTTCCTCGACCGTCCTGCGCCGCATAGCGGCGACCGGGCTCCTCGCCGTGTTCCTCGCCGGGCTCCTGGCCGCCCTCAACGTGCCTTCCGGCGGGTCGACGCCAGCCCCCAGACCCCACCCGGTCACCCCCCAGATCCACACGCTCCCGCTCGCCGGCGTGGACGGGGCGGCGCTCGCGGAGCTCCGCAGGCGGGAGCCTGACGCGCACCCGGCGGTGCTCACGCCGCCCCGCGCGACCGGGACGTTCAAGCTGCTCGGGGTCTCCTGGACGCCCACCGCCAAGGCCCCCGGCATCCAGGTCCAGGTCCGCACGCGCGGCGCCAAGGGCTGGTCGTCCTGGAGCGACCTGGAGCTCGAGGACGTGTTCGCGGCCCCGCAGGGCGCGCTGGACCCAAGCGACGACAGCGCTGATACACGGGCCGGCACGGAGCCGGTGTACAGCGGACCGTCCAGCGGCGTGCAGGTGCGGGTCGACCTGGTGAGCGGCGAGCTGCCCCGCGACCTGCAAGTCGACCTCGTCGACCCCGGCACCTCGGTGGCGGACTCGAGCGTCACCACCCTGGCCGACGCGAGCGCCGGTGCGCAGGTCTGGTCACCGACCGTCACGCGGCCAGCGATCGTCACACGCGCGCAGTGGGGTGCTGACGAGTCGTTGCGCAACGGCTTCGCGGGATACGGCCAGACGATCAACGCGGCGTTCGTCCATCACACCACTGGTGCGTCGGACTACACCAGCGCGGACGTCCCAGGCATGATCCGGGCGATCTATGCCTACCACACGCTCACGCTGGGCTGGTCGGACATCGGCTACAACTTCATCGTTGACCGCTTCGGGCGCCTGTTCGAGGGTCGCTGGGGTGGTATGGACCAACCCGTGATCGGCGCCCACACCGGAGGGTTCAACACCGACACCGTCGGGGTGGCGGCGCTGGGGAATTACGAGACCAACGCGGTGCCTAGCACCGTCGTGGCCGCGTTCGGCCGGATCCTCGGCTGGAAGCTGGGCCTGTACGGTCGCGACCCGTACGGTCGCACGACCCTTACCTCGGGCGGGGGCGACACCAGCCGGTACCCGCTCGGGCAGGTCGTGGAGTTCAACGTCGTCTCCGGCCACCGCGATGCCTCCTACACCCTCTGTCCGGGCCAGTACCTGTACCCGCGGCTGGCCCAGATCCGTTCCGAGGCGGCAACCTACATGGGCCGGCCCGGACCGCTCCGGGCCGTGCGGCCGTCCCGCATCCTCGACACCCGCAGCGGGCTCGGCACGACCGCCGGCCTGGTCCTCGCGGGGTCGGCCCGCAGCTTCCAGGTCACCGGCCGGGGCGGGGTGCCGGCGTCAGGGGTCGGAACCGTCGTCCTCAACGTCACGGCCATCAAGCCGAACAGGAATGGCTACCTCACCGTCTACCCTTCTGGCAGGGCCCGACCGGCCACCTCCAACCTCAACTACCCCGTGGGGCGGACCACCGACAATCTCGTGCACGTGCCGGTCGGCGAGCTTGGCAAGATCAGCCTCTACGCGGGGGGCGCCGACGTCAACGTCGTGGCCGACGTGCTCGGCTGGACCAGCAACGGCGGTGCCACCCTCCGGCCTGGCGAGGGCCTGCTGCACCCCACAGCGCCGATCCGCGTCCTCGACACCCGCAAGACCAGCGCCCTTGGGCCGGGCGTCGCGCGCTCGTTCAAGGTCGCGGGGACGGGCGGGTCGGCGGGGGTGCCGGCGACCGGAGCGGGAGCCGTCGTCCTCAACCTCTGGGTGCTCCGCCCGACCACGACGGGGTACCTGACCGTCTACCCAGGCGGGCAGTCGAGACCAGCGACGTGGAACCTCAACTTCCGGGCCGGCGAGACCCGGGCCAACCGCGTGATCGTGCCCGTCGGCGCCGACGGCACCGTCACGGTCTACAATCGCGCTGGCTCGTCCCATGTCATCGTCGACGTCAACGGCTGGTATACCAGCCCGTACTCGGTCGCCGGCGGCGCCAAGCTGATCGGGATCACCCCCTTCCGCCTGGAGGACACGCGCAAGTCCAGCCTCGGAGCCCTGCGGGCCAACGAGACGCGGATCTACCAGGTGGCCGGGCAGGCCGGGCTCCCCGCCGCCGACGCCCTGAACGCCCCGACCGCCGTCGTCCTCAACGTCACCGCCATCCACACGACGACGACAGCGGGTTCCTTCGTCGTCTTCCCGGCCGGCGTGGCGCGGCCCCCGGCGGGTGACCTCAGCTTCGCCGGCAACCAGGTCGTCGCCAACCTCGTCGTCGTCAGGCTCTCGGCGACCGGCGCGTTCTCCCTCGCCAACGTCGCTCCGGACGCGACACACGCCCTCATCGACGTGGACGGCTTCTACACCATGGGGGGTTAACGCCGCTCGGGTGCGGCCCGACGCCCCACTGGGGACCGCTCGGGCCGCACCCGCCGTCGCCTGGCCAAGGTGACCAGCCCGCCGCCATGGCTTGAGCCACCCCACAACGTCCTGCCCGGGGTTGTGCCGGTGGAGCTCATTGTCGCGCGTACCGACGAGACGGTCGTTGCGGTTACTGGCATTCGCGCCTTCCCACAGGGTTCGGCTTCACGGGTCAGCCTGCGCCTCCGCCACCTCTCCCCCCGGCAACAGCAGCAGTTGCCCTACCTGTTCGAGGGTATGAGCGGCTCGACAAGAAGGGCAAGGGCGCACTGCTGCGCCGCGAGGCCTAGTACACCTCGCTGCTCTCCGAGTGGCGCAAGCAGCGCGACAAGGGCGCGCTCCAAGCGCTCCAGCAGCGGCGCGGCCGCCCGCCGACCGAGCCGCTGGCGCGTGAGCTTGTCCGCTTGCAGGCCGAGATCGTCCGCCTGCTCGGCGTCCGGCCATGCGACCATCTGCTCGGCTGACGTTGGCCACGGCGCGTCGGTGTTCACCGGCGACTTCCTGGCATTGCAGCACCCAGCCTCCGAGCTCGCTGCCTGCCTTGGCCATGCGACGGCTTTCCCGTCCTCGGACTACGCAGGCTCCGCCCCGCCCGGCGCCCACAGCCGACGGCGGGCCTACCCACCACCAGCCCAGCCGCCTGGCAGGAGGGCGACACCGGACGGTTCCCACTGCAATGATCCCGGTGGTGGTTGTGGTGAGGTGCCTGGGTCGCGGATCTGGCAGACCGTGATGTGCAGGGTGCAGTTGAGCTGCCGGTTGCCGGCTCGGTTCAGCCGGTGCCGGCGGAAGATCGCCGCTGGAGGCGTCGATCGGGGGGCCAGACTGCCGTCGACCGCCACATCCACACGTTTACGTTGCGATGCACCGTTCCCGCTGGTCAGAGGAAGAATATGGTCATCAGCCGAGAGTGCGCTAGGGCATGACCAATAACGAATCCCGTGGGTTCGAATCCCACCTCCTCCGCCGTCCGGGCGGTCAGCGCTGGACGCGCGTCGCCCGCCTCGTCAGCGGCGGGCGGCGGTAGCGCAGCGACCGGTCCGACGACCACTGCGCATACGGCGCCATCGCCAGGCCCGCCAGCGCCAGCAGCACCGTGTCGTAATTCACCCGCCAGCCCGCATAGTCCCGCCAGGCCTGATCAGCGTCGGGCTTGAGCGGCACGTCCGCTGCCAACAGGCGCTGTCGGACCGCCTCGTACTCCTCCCTGGTGATCGAGATCGGGTCGTCGGGCCGGGGGTCCGGGTCATAGGGGATCGCGAAAAAGTCCGCGATCCGGCGAAGCGCCAGGTAGCCGGCGCGGATGCACAGCTCGACCTGGCTGTGCCGCGGCCCCTCCACGGTCGAGGCCAGGAGCGCGCCCGCGTCCAGCACCGTGCCCGCCGCCGTGATCCACGACCGCTGCGCCACGGGCGAGCGGTAGAAGACCAGGCTCGGGTTGGTCGTGTGGGTCTCCTCGATGTCCACGAACCAGTCCTCCCACCGGTGCCAGACCTCCATGTCGTCCAGGCCCTTGATGGTGGACAGGCGCACCAGCATCGCCGCCGCCGACGGCGGTCGCCCCGCGCGGACGTCCAGCGACGCCACCGTCGCCTCGCGGCGTGAGAACGCGGCGTAGATCGCCGGCAGGTAGCCGATCAGCAGTGCCAGCAGTGCCAGGCCGAGGCCCGCCTCGGTGAACGACAGCGCCACCATCGAGAGGTTCCGCGGCACCGTGAAGCCGAGCGTGAGCAGGGACGAGCCGCTCAACGCGAACGCCAGGCGCCAGGACCGCTCCCCGAGCGACCAGTACATCAGCATGTAGCCCAGCAGCACCAGCGCCAGCCAGGTCATCGCCAGGGTGAGCAGGCTGAACGGCGCGTACATCGCCATCCTCCGGTCGCGCTGCTCGTAGCTGGTCGCGCGGCGGCTGCGCAGCATGAACAGCTCGCGCACGCCCACGAACACCCAGCGGGTGAGCAGCACCGGCGTCGCCCGCGGGACCACCAGCGTCATGACCGCCGACACCGCCGTGAACAACACCACCAGCGCGCCCACCGGCAGCAGCACAACCGCCAGCGCGATCGTCACCAGCCCGGCTCTCCTCTCCTCGTGTCCGCCGCTCGCATCGCTCCCGCCGCGCTCATCGGCCCTGCCGCCGCCGCGCCGCGCTCAGCGCCCGTACCGCCTCGCGGAAGCGCTCGCGCGGCACCCATACGCGATTGCCGCCCGCGCCCGTCATGTGCACGATCCAGTCCAGGAACCGGCCCCACCGCTCGGGGCGCCCACGGTCGGGCTCCCGGCTCGACGGGATCCCCGCCTCCGCCAGCACCTCCTGCACCCGCGACGCCAGCTCGGACGTGCGGAAATTCCCCAACCGCCGCCGCGCCGATCCCGGCGGCAGCGTCGCCGGCCGAGGAGCTCCCGACGGAGCGCCAGGGCCGTCGCCGTCTTCCACGCCAGCTCATCTCCCTCCCCGCCGCGCCGCTCGGATCGTCTGTATCCTGCCCAATCGCCCCGGCTCGTGGCCGATGCCCATTCAGCTTGGGTCTGGACGCCAGCTTCCCTACAATAGGGCAGCTCAAGCTGGCCACCAGTCAGTTTGGGATTCGTGGAGGCATCGCCTAGTCTGGTCTATGGCGCCCGCCTGCTAAGCGGGTTCGGGGTTAAGCCCCCGTCGCGCGTTCAAATCGCGCTGCCTCCGCTCCGAGCGCCGCTAGCTCAATGGATAGAGCACCAGACTACGGATCTGGCGGTTGGGGGTTCGAGTCCCTCGCGGCGCGCCCTGACCAGCGGGTTTACTGCTCGAGCCCGGCAGCTCGGTTGCTTGCGGGCGAGGAGCAACCTTGGAAGTAACCGTGAAGTTGCCCGTGCCGCAGTGGTCTGCATCCGCGAGGTCGGAAGTACCCGCGAAGCACACGATCCGCGCAGCCCAGGACGCACGACGCCTGCCAAACAGACCGCAGACACGGCGAAGCGCAAGCGCATGAGCAGCTCACCACGGCCCACTAGGCCGCCGACCGCCCAGTGTCACGGTGCGAGCCAGCGCCGATGGGAACCCAGTTGCTCGAAGACGTCGTCGGCTCCGCCCACGCAGCCTGGGCAGCAGCCGCGCCGAGCCGAGCTTGAAGTAGACCACTCGACATCACCACCGACGGTACGGTCCGGCGGGTCGCCGAGGATCTGGCCTTCCCCAACGGCATGGCCGTCACAGCCGACAACGCGGCGCTGCTCGTCGCCGAGTCGTACGGCAGGCGGCTGATGGCCTTCGACATCGGTGGCGACGGCGGCCTTTCTGGGCGGCGGGTCTTCGCCGACCTGGGCGACGACGCGCCGCACGGCATCAGCCTGGATGCGGTGGGTGCCGTGTGGTACGCGGATGTGCCCAACCGGCGCTGCGTGCGGGTCGCCGACGGCGGACGAGTCCTCCAGACCATCCAGCTTGACCTCGGCTGCTTCGCCTGTGCGCTCGGCGGACCCGACCGAAGGACCCTGTTCGTCACCGCGGCCTAGTGGCGCGGCGACCTGCCCGAGCTGGTGCCCGCCGGCACCGGTCAGGTCTGCACCATTCGGGTGACCGTGCCCGGTGCCGGCTGGCCGTGACCGGAGCGCCGTTCGACCCACACCCTCGTCGAACGAGTCGGCCGTCGGGGCGGCAAGCTGAGCCGAATAGGTGGCCGCCAACAGGAGCTGGCCGGTTCGAATTTGGAGGACGTGCCAGGGGTGGCGCGGGCGACAGGCGCCGCCGTCATCTCTTGCCCTTGCCGCACGGTGCCTGCTCCTCGGTTGGCGAATGAGCCGTCTGGACCGGCTGAACCGGCTGATCGACAGCGCGCCACGCGACCAGTCCCGCCTGCTCGCCCATGCGACCACGCAGCGCGAGCAGCACGAGCAGCGGCTGGCGGGGGCGACCGGTCGCCGCGAGCAGGCCCGCGACCTACTGGCCAGCCTGGAGCAGGGTCCGGCCCGGTGGCTGCGCCGAGGCGACCTCGCCCGAGCGCGTGAGCAGGCCAAGCAGGCAGAGGAGGCCTACCAGGTCGCCCAGCAGGCCGCTGACCGTGCCGCCGACCGCGAACGCCACGCCCGACAGGCCCAGCAGCACCACCAGGCCCACCAGGAGGCCCACCCCGACCTGCTGGACCGGCGGCGCGAGCTGCTGCGCGTGCAGGCATGGCGCAACCGCGCCGACGCCCGCGCGGTCGAGTTGTTGCAGCCGGAATGGTCGCGGGAGCGGGGCCAGCGGCCCGCCACCGTCAAGGGCGGCCGTGCCTGGGATCGGGCGGTCGAGCAGACGGTGAAGTACCGGCAGCGCTGGAACGTCGCTGACGCCGAGCGTCCTCTCGGGCGGGAGCCGCACGGCAGGGACGCCTCGTTGCCGCAGCGGCGCGCGTGGCGGCACGCCACGCAGGCAGTTGGTCGCCTGCGCGACCTGGCCGGCGACCGGACCGAGCGGAGCGGCCGCACCGAGGCGACCGGTCGCAGCGACCAGCGGGGCGACCACCGGCGACCGGACCACCGCGACCGCGAGCGCAACCACGACCACGAGCGCGCCATGTAGCTGGGTGGTCGTGCGACCCTCGGGCGACCATGGCACCGGCATTCTGAGCCGCATCGCGGGTGGTCGCGGGTGGTGGAACGCCGGCGGGCTACCGCAATTTGCGGATGGCGGCACCGCACTCGGCGGCTTCACTGCCCAGGGCGATCGTGCCAGACTGCCCGCTTGGCGTGAACTCCCGGCCAGCGCTGGCGGGCGGGCCGTAGCCGACCCCCGCGGCGCCTGTGCTGGCCTGTGGAGGGCGCGGCGGCGAGGCAGTTCCCCCCTGTGCTCGTCGCCCCCCACCCGGTCCATCAGCGCCCCTGAGTGCGCTCGGGGAGCTGCTCGCTGCTGACACGAGCTGCGTTCAGGCATGGTGCGGCGGGAGGTCAAACCGGCGCCACGATCCGCCCCATCCCCCGAAAGGGCGTCGACAGCCCGCATCCACGTCGATGCAGCAGCGCCCGCGCCATACCCCGCCGCATGCGTTTCCTACCCCGCCGCGCTGGGCGGAAACCCATTGCCTGGTCGCAACCATTCACCAGCGCTCCGGGCCTGGTCGCCTGCCCGCAACCGGTGGGCAGAGGTAACGCCACCGAGCGTATCTGCGCTGTTCAGAGCAGGTGCACCGACCGCTCGCCGCCCGCGGGGTGAGGGAAACCCCAGGCCAGGTGCGGCATCGCCGAGCGTGCTGGGCGGCAAGGCTAGGCGCCGTGGCGGCGCTGCCGGCGGGATCGCAGGCGATAACCATGGGGCAAGACCAGATCCGACAGGCTCTTGAGCGGGTCCGATCAGCACTGCAAGAGGTCCGCGTCCAGATCCAGCGGACCGCGGTCGAGCACGACCGGATGGCGGCCTGGTATGCCAAACACCACGACCAGGCGGCAGCTTGGATGGAGCGGCGCGGAGCCGCCATGCAGCGTGGGCGCCTGGACGATCTGGATGCCGCGCTTCAAGCCCTGGAGGAAGCGGTCTCCGACGCGCTCGACCAGGATTCCTGACCCTCTCAACCCACCGGGCTACGGTGCGCAGGCCTGGTGTCAGCGGCCACGAGTCGCCTGTCGGCATCATGGATCTCGCGATCACCATGACTCCGACCCTGCCTCCCGCCAAGTGCCGCGCAGATCGGCACCAGGCCCTCGCTGTGCCGTTGACCGCACTACTGGTGGCGACACGTCGACCGGTCCGGCAGACCCTCATAACGGTGCTGATCGAGGAGACGATTACCGCCACAATCGTCGCGGCACCAGCTGCACGGCGCCGAGCGTGTGGCGCAGCCCAGGGCGCCGCGCCAGTCACAGCCGACGCCGGCCGGGAGCGCGCCGGTCGGAGCCCGGCCGGCACCCAGCGGCTCTTCAGCGGCCGTCTCCCTGGGAGAGCTGCCTGATCACGAAGTCCGGCAGGGTCGGAGCGGCCCGGATCGCGGCGTGCCGCGGCCAGGTCGACGGCGGGGCGACCTTCAGGCCGCGCCGGAATTGGCTCACGCGAATCTGATGATGCAGGCGGCGCCGGCCAGCAGGCAGTAGATCGCGAACGGGGTCAGGGTCCGCGTCTGGAAGTATCTTGTCAGGAAGCGGACCGAGAGGTAGGCGGCGATGCCCGCCACTAGGCTGCCGGCCAGGATCTGGCCACGGACGCCGTCGCCGTTGGGGCCCAGCAGGTCGGGCAGCTTGTACAGGCCGGCGGCCAGGATGATCGGGGTGGCGAGCAGGAACGCGAAGCGGGCGGCGTCCTCGTGGTCCAGGCCGCGGGCCAGCCCGGCGACCATGGTCACGCCGGAGCGGCTGATGCCGGCGAAGAAGGCCAGGATCTGGGTGGCCCCGATCAGCAGTGCCTCACGGAAGGCCAGGGTCGAAAGCTCGCGGGAAGGTGGCTCGCCGGTGCGCGTCAAGCCGGTGATGGGTTGGGTTGGCGGGATAGGCTGGTTGCCGCTGGCTGTGCCGAGTTGGGCAGGGTTGGTCCTGGCCGGCGGGACGGCGTGGGCGGTGCCGCGGCGGAGTTGCTCGCCGGCCAGCAGGATGGCGCCGTTGCAGGTCAGGAAGACCGCCGCGGCCAGCGGTTTGGCGAACAGGGTCCGCAGGGCGTGCTCGAAGCCGATGCCGACCAGCCCGGCGGGGATGGTGGCCACCACCAGCAGCCAGCCGAGCCGCTCGTCGGGCGTCTGGATGCGTCGATGCCGCAGCGAGCGGAGCAGCCCGGCTAGGATCCGGGCCCACTGGTCGCGGTAGAACCACAGCAGCGCCAGGGCGGTGGCGACGTGCAGGCCGACCAGGAACGCCAGGTAGAAGGATTCCTGGGCGGACTGGCTTGCGACCACCTGGTGCCAGCCGAGCAGCGCGGGCAGCAGCACCGAGTGGCCCAGGCTGGAGACGGGGAACAGCTCGGTGATGCCTTGGAGCAGCCCGATCGCGATGGCTTGGAGGTAGCTGATCACATGAACGACGGCTCCCTGTGTTGGTGGCCCAGTGTTGCGGGTCAGAGGTTGAAGGCGGTTCGCATGCTGGCGGTGGTGGGGTCGGCAGCGATGCCGAGCGTGGTTGGCAGGCCGAGCAGCTGCTCGGTCGTCTTGAGCAAGCTGTAGTGGTTGAACAGCGCGTCCGAGCGGGCCGCGGCGTGGGTCGTGGGGGCGATGACGATGGTGGCGACGTGGCAGCCTGGCGTGCTGGTGTCGTGGGCGCAGTTGCGGGTGCCACCGCCAGCACCCTCGTCCCAGGTGAGCAGCACCACGGTAGTGCCGCTCCGGTAGGCGGGACTGCCGGTGATCCTGGGGACCCAGCCCGCGAGCCAGTCGTCGCCGGTTTTGACCGGGCAGTCGTGGGTGTCGTTGCACAGGTTGGGGGTGATGAACGTGAAGTCGGGCAGGTCGCCGGCGCGCAGGTCGCGGATGAGGTTCCCGCTGGAGGTCGTGCCCATCGGCTGGTCCCATCGGGCGCAGTCGCCGGCGATCGGTCTGTAGTAGACGGCCGGATTGTGCCGGGCCGCATAGGCGCCGGTGTCGTGCGCGGCGCAGTTGGCGGGCATCGACTCCTCGTAGGCGCGCCAGGTCTTGCCGGCCTCGCGGAGCTGGTCGAACAGGCTCGGCGCGGTGGTCGCGCAGGCACTCGGCGAGAGTCGCTGTCGACCTGCGGGTGTCCCGAGGTGGCGGCAAGGTAGTTCGGCAGCGAGGGGTGGGTGATGTTGTGGTAGTTGGCGGCCAGCCCGCAGCCGCCGATCAGCGCGTTGTTCTCGTAGGGCGCTTGCGGGTTGCCGACCAGGTCGGCGTAGTCGTGGTTCTCCATCCAGATCCAGATGACGTGCGCCCACGTCGTGGGGGGCTTGGCCACGCGCCCGCAGATCCGGCCGGCGCCTGGCTGGGCCGCCATGCCGGTTGAAGAGGCCGGCGGGCTGGTGACGCTTGAGTTGGTGGTCGGCTTGGAGTGGCCGCTGGCGGCGCCGGAGCAGCTTGCCAGCAGGAGGCACAGCGCAACGACGGCAACGAGCGAGGTGCGTGTCCTGAGCATCCGTTGGCCTGTCTGGTCGTGCCGCTCGACGTTCGGCCCGAGCCAACCCGACCGCGCATGAGGCTCCGATGAGATGCGGGCTGGCGCAGCTCGCGCGGGGGGCGTGATGGCCAGTCCGAGCTCACGGATGATCGCGAATCTGGACGCCGTCCCGGACAGGCCGGCGCCTCCACCAGTCGAGCCTGACCGCCGCCTATCCAGCCTGCGCTGTCGTGAATCCGAGCCGACCCGCTTCGGCGGCCAGCCGGCGGCTGGCGGCATCCGCCTGCGCCGGGCGCAGCGTCCCGATGGCGACCAGCCGGTCCAGCACGTGCCGCTGGCGATGCTCCGCGGCGGCAAGGTGCGCCGTCGGATCGTAGGCGGACGGTGCCTGCACCAGCCCAGCCAGCAGGCTCGCCTCCCCCCAGCTCAGCCGTTGCGGGGGCTTGGCGAAGTAGCCCTCGCTGGCCTGCACGACCCCCCAGTGCCCGTCGCCGAAGTACACCGAATCCAGGTACATCCGCAGGATCTGGGCCTTGGGGTAGCGCCACTCCAGCTTGATGGCCAGCCCGACCTGCTCCAGCGTGGCCCACAGCCCACCGCGATCGCCCGTGTACAGCCGTTTGGCGAGCTGCTGGGTGATCGTGCTGCCCCCCTGGTCCTGCCAGCCCCTGCCCCGCAGCCCAGCCCACACCACCCGGGCGACGCTCTGCGGGTCGACGCCGTGGTGCGCATAGAAGCGTCGATCCTCCACCGCCACAGCCGACGCGGCCACCCGGCTCGGCACCGGCAGCCCTACGCTACGACCCCCGTGCTGCCGCAGGATCGCGGCCACCCGCCCCCTGCGCGTCCCCCACCGTCGGCAGGGCCATCAGCAACGCCACCCCCGCGATCGTGGTCGCCGCCAGCAGGCACCCGGCCAGCAGCACAGCGAGCAGCACCGTGCGCCGCCCTCGACGACGGGCCCTGCCAGGGCGATCCGCGTGACGACGAGAGATCCGCACGACCCGCCTCCCGGAAGTGGCCGCGCCACAGGGTCAGCCGCCAACGGTGAGACCGCGATGAGGTCCGATCCTAGACCCGCGGGCTCGACGACCGGCCGCCCACGTCTCGCGTTCTCCTGTGGCGTCCCGGGCCAACAGGCAGAACGAGACATTCGCCATCGCTGTCCAGTTCGCTCGAGCGGAGGGCGTCATCCCGGCCTCTCGGCGACGCCGTCGGTTGCGGGTCGTCAGCGGGTGGGCGCCTGGAGGGAGCCGACGTAGTCCTGGGTTCTCCGCTCGGGCAGCCGGACGGCCTGGGCCCAGTAGTAGATCGCCAGGCTGAAGATGGCGATCACGAGGACGTCCCAACCCAGGCCGATCTGGTTGGTGGCGCCGCAGGCGTTCGACGCCGCGGGGCCGGTGCTGCAGAACCCGCCCTGCCAGGAGATGATCCCCATGCCGAGCAGGTAGACAGGCAGCCACTGGGCGGCGCGGAAGTCGAGCTTCGGGGTTCTCGGGTTGAGCTTGAGCCGGACGGAGGTCCCGATCAGCAGGTATCCGAGGACGATCGCCACACCGAGCCGCCACAGGGTGTCGAAGCCGGCCCAGTAGATGATCAGGTTGGCCACGATGAAGGCGACCGGCGACCAGAAGCCGGCGCCGGGCAGCCGGAACGGCCGCGGCTGGTCCGGGTCGTTGCGGCGCAGGACACCGAAGGCGAGCGGCGCGCCGGCGTACATCAGGACGCTGGCGGAGGTGACGAAGCCGACGAGCTTCTGCCAGGTCGGGAAGGCACCAGCCCGACCACGAAGGTGAACAGCAGGCCGAACCACGGCACCGCCCGCCTGTCGGTCCGTTCGAAGACCTCGGGGACGTAGCCGTTGCGGGACAGGCCGTAGGAGACCCGGGAGGAGGCGGTGGTGTAGATCAGGCCGGTGCCACTCGGGGAGATGATCGCGTCGATGTAGATCAGGGTGGCGAGCCAGCCCAGCCCGATGGTGGTGGCCAGCCCGGCGAACGGGCCGGCCTTGCCGGCGAAGGTGAGGTTGCCCCAGCCGTGCGCGAACGCGCTGCGTGGGAGCGCGGCGATGAACACGACCTGCAGCAGTAGGTAGATCGCGGCGCCGAGCAGAATGGCGCCGATGACGGCGCGCGGGATGTCGCGGGCCGGGTTGCGGCTCTCGCCGGCGAGTTGGTCGGCCTGCTCGAACCCCAGCAGCGCGAAGACGATGCCGCTGGTGCTGATCGCCGAGAGGATGCTCCTGACGCCGAACGGCGCGAACCCCTGGAAGCCGAAGTTGCCGCCGTGGAAGTGGGTGGCGGCGAGCACGAGGATGGTGAGCAGCGGCACGCCGACCTTCCACCAGGTGGCCGCGCTGTTGGTGTGGGCGAGCAGCCGGATGCCGAGGAAGTTGATCTCCACGAACAGGGCTTGCAGCCCCACAGCGACGGCATACCCGCGGGGGGTGAGTTGGTTCTTGGCGTGCTGCAGCCAGGAGAGGTCGACCGCGGCAAACAAGGTCGCAAGCGTTCCACAGTGACCGAGGCCCGTGGCATCCCACTGGGTACGGTGGCGGCCGCCGCCAACCGCAACGACTCGCCGCTGCTGGGTCCCACCCTGGACACCTTGGCACGCCTTGGGTCACTACCCCAGCAGCCTACGGTCCATCTGGACCGCGGCTATGACAGCGGCAAGACCCGTGCGGAGCTTGCCGAGCATGGCATGACCGGCCAGATCGCCGAACGGGGCAAGCCGGCGCCGGTCCACGCCAGCCAGCGATGGCCAGTGGAGCGGACCCACGCCTGGGGCAACCAGTTCAAGAAGCTGGTCTGGAATACCGAACGCCGCGACCCGGTCATCGACGCGTTCTTGGCATTTGCCCACGCGATCATCGTGCTACGCCGGCTGATCCGCTGTGCTTGGACCCTGTACCGCTGGGACACCCGACCCTCACGACGCCCTTGAGCCACCATCCGCGCAGGCTCTACCTGGCGATTCCGATGACTTGGTGGATCGTCTCCGGCTGGTCGAGCACCCGGAGCATGAAGTGAGCGACGTCGGCGCGGGGAACGGTCCAGCCGCCCCGGATGTTCTGCCCGTACGCCGTCCGGTAGGTGCCGGTCAGAGGCTTATCGGTCATCTGTTGTGGCCGCACGACGGTCCAGTCCAGGCCGCTGTCGGCAAGAAGGTCCTCCATCTGCGCCAGATCGACATACACCTTGCCGAACCGGGCGCTTGCGATCTTGCTGAACAGGTACCGCATGAAGAACCCGTCGCCAGGGTCGTGTTTCGGCGGGTTGGGGCGGCCCGGCGACGCCACGGTAGAGACCGGCCCGGCGCTGACCACCACGATGCGCCGCACGCCGGTGGCCTGCATCGCCGCGACGATGGCGCGCGTGCCCCGCTGGGCGATGCCTGCATCGGCATTGGAGTGCGGGCCAAGGCCGGAGAGCACGGCATCTGCTCCGGCAATGGCGGACGCCAGCGCCGCCGGATCGGGCGCGGTCATGTCGGTGGTGACGGCGTGCACCTTCCGGGACAGCTTGCCGGGATTGCGGACCACTGCGGTGACGTCGTGACCCGCGTCGAGCGCCTGCTCGAGGAGTTGCTGGCCGACGCCTCCGGTCGCTGCGATGATCGTGAGCTTCATGGTTGCCTCCATGTGTCAGTGACTGCTTGCTGCTTACTATCGGTCTGTTTAGCTTTGTGTTCAGTTGGTGGTGCCGGTGAGCTCGGCGCGCCGCACCCGGATCGCCACGATCGTGATGACCAGGGCGAGCAGCATGATCCCGGCCGCGACCAGGAAGGCGCGGGAGAAGCCGGTGGCCAGCCCCGTCCCTGTCGTTCGCACCATCTCCTGGTCGGCACCCTGACGAGTCGACCTTGACGCCGACGATGCCGCGCCAGCGGTCTGGTGTCATCACGGCACGCCTCCAAGCTGGGTTCCGGCCAGCGGGAATCCTGGCCTACCCGCTGGCGGCAGGAGGTGCAGGCGGTGGCAGGCCCGGTACCGGGTAACGGTCGAGTGCTGCCAGCGCCGCTGGGAGGTCGGGTGGGGCTTGGGATTGGTCGGCGGCCAGCAACGACGGCCGCAGGAGATCGCCAACCTGGTGGAGTGGGTGGTCGGTGACGCTGACGAGTGGATGACCGGACAGACGCTGGTCAGTGACGGCGGCTCCTCCCTCGGCTGGACGTGAGCCAGCGACGACCTAGGCGCCAACCAGCAGGTCCTGCATCCTCCGCGCCTATCCGCGCACGTTGTAAGCATCCTTGCTGACCGCAGGCCGCGGCGTTTCGTGTCGGGGCCTGCTGCTATCCCCATTCCGGTGGGGGTCGTTCGGCCGCGCGTTACAGGAACCGCTCGCCTGGACGGCGGCGGCTGGTCGGGTGCAGCCAACGCAGGTACTGGCAGCTGATCTCACTGGCGAGCCGGCCGCGGAGCTGCTCCCGCAGGTAGCCCATGGGGGGCCGGCCGAGCGCGCGGGCCTCCTCGGCGCTCACCCCGCCAACCTCCAAGCCCTTGACCCGGCCGCCGCGCCAGCGCTCCACCACCGCCAGCATGGCCACCTCGGGGCTGATCCCCACCGCAGCCCAGGTCTGCTGTGGCCAGGCGCGCAGCTCCACGGTGAGGTCGGCTAGAAACACCAGCTCCTGCGGCGCCCGGTCGGGATGGCCGGTCAGTAGGTCGTGCAGCACCTGGCCGTGCGGCTGGGGGATCTCGCTGTGCAGCAGGGCAGCGGGGGCGACCACCAGCACGCGGCCGGGCTCGGGCGCGATCTCGGCCAGGGGCTGATCGAGCAGGATACCGAGGTAGCAGTCGGCGACCCGGCCGGGCTGGAGCTGCTCGCCGTAGGCGTTGGGACAAAGCCGCCGCACTGGCGCTCCTTGGGACTCGACACTCCCGAATAACCAGGCTACCCGAGGCCTAGACCTTGACGGGCTTCATGCTCCAGCCAGCAGGTGGGCTCGCTCACCCTGTCGGTACCGGTACGGCCCCCCGGGGGCACCTCGACCCGGTTCGCGTTCAGCTACACGGTCGTCCAAGCTGACGGGACCGCCGGGAAGGTCACGTTCAAGGCTGTCGCCACCCTCCTCGATCACCGCGACGCGCTTCCTGCCGACAACGAGTTGAGCTCGACGCCAGTGAGGATCACTTGAGCACCAGCGCGGCACTGCGGGCGTAGCGGTCAACCTCCAGTGCCAAGCGGCACCGGGGTGGGGTTCCCAAAGAGGTAGCGACTTGACAGGGAGACTCCCACCCCGGTGCCGCAATGAAGATCGCCCAACCAGATTTCGATCTGTGCTCTGACCGAGTTGAGCTTGGTTTGCTCGGTCAACGACTCGGTCAACGTTCTGGGCTCTACCAGTACTCCGTTAGATCGTCCTGACCTGCGGAAATAGGAGGCCAGCCGAACCGCCTTGCCTGACGAGCCATTCCTGTTCGCGCAGGTCAGCGATTGGACCAGGGCGAGCCTTTGAGAACGAGAAGCCCGGTAGGGTCCGACCTGACGGAGTACTGCTACCTGCGCGGACCTTTAACGATCGGCTTCCCTGACCTGCGCTGCTCTACCAAGACGACGCTGGCTTTCCGGCCGCCCTCAGACGACTGCGGATCTGGCGGTTGGGGGTTCGAATCCCTCGCGGCGCGCCGACCCGTACGTTATCCGAACACCCCTCGGGCCACGGGCTACCGCCCTACTCCAGCCGCACTCAGCCGCGGAAATCGGGCCGGTCCAGGATCCGCAGCCAAGTCCCGTCGGGCTGCCGGCGCGCCACCTGCGCATGGGCGCCCGCCTCATCGCTCGCGCGGGTCGAGAGGAAGGCAAGGTCGCCGATGCGCAGCGTGGGCAACGGCTCCTCAGGCCTGAAGCCGGGGCTCTGCGCCAGTAGCTGTTCGAACACCGCGCGGATCGCCTCCCGCCCCACCGTCATCTGCCCAGGCGGAAGGGCAAGAACCGCGGCGGGCTCATACAGCGCCGCGATTCCCTCGGCGTCACCGGCGTTCGCCCGCTCGTACACGAGCCGGGTGATGTCCTCCGGTTGCGCGGCCCGTTCACGTCCATCGGTCATCGTCAACCTCCTTGTCTTGGAATCGCCGTTCTCACGGCTCCTCACACAACGCGCAAGACGATCTTGCCGCGGCGGTTGTCCCCAGGCTCCGCTGTCCTAGTCGTCCAGGCTCCCCATGCTCAAGTTGACGACCGTTCCAGTCATCCCGCTCGCCTGATCGGAAGCCATGAAGACCGCCACGTTCGCCAGCTCCGCCAGCGTCGAAAGCCGGCGCGTGTGGGTCCTGCCTGCGCCTAACTCGTGGAACTGTTCCCAGGTCATTCCCGATGCCTTGGCGCGAAGCTCGAAGGATTCCTTGATCCTGCCGGTCTCCGGCATCGCCTGTGGTCGCAGACCGACCACGCGAATGCCCTGAGGTGCGAGCTCGGCGGATAGCTCTCGGGTGAGTGCCTCCACGGCGGCCGTCGCCGGACCGGCGCCTCCCGCCAATGGGATGCCCGTCCGCGAAGGGATTGAGGTGACGGTCATGATCACCCCCGATCGGTTCGCGACCATCCGCCGGGCGGCCAGGCGGGCGGTCAGAAAGTACGATCTGGTGTAGGTCGCGATCGGCTGGGAGAACTGCTCGACCTCCAGCTCGACCAGAGGCACAATCCCATACGTCGTATCCGGGATCCCGACCGCGTTGAACGAGATGTCGACGCGGCTCGCCTGGTCGGTCACGGACTGTAGGTGCTGGTCCACGGCCTGCTCGTCGAGAGCGTCGACCTCCGCCGCCTCGGCGGATCCGCCGGCGGAAACGATCTCCTTGGCGACCGCTTCGACGGGTGCCAGGTGGCGCCCGGTGAGAAACAGCTTGGCCCCCTCGCGCGCAAAGGCGCGTGCGACAGCGCCGCCGATGGCGCCTCCGGCTCCGTAGACCACCGCAACCTTGTCCGTCAGCAGCATCTCTGGTTCCTTTCTGTGCCCGGGGTGGTCACACCCGCCCACCTCATGAGTTACCGAGGAGAAAGCTGGATGCTGGACTAGCCTGATGGCGTTCGCGCAGGTCAGGGACGGTTCGAATATCCAGCTACTTCCGTACCCTTTAGTAAGACCGACGGCTGAAACTCATCTGCGCGTGGCTGCCTCTTTCGCCATCCGTCGACGTCCGGGTCGCTCCGCCGCGGTCGATCGCGCTTGACTTTGATTCGCCATGGGCTGCCTCCTCTGTCTTCGTGCGCTACTGGTTGAGACACCGCGGCCGGCGTGCACGAACCGGCCGATTCGTTTCCTTCGAGATTGGTGTGGGTACTTCTGATGAGGTCGGAGCTGATGACGAAATTGTTCGCCCCTTCCTTCGGCAGGTAGTAGCCCACCAGCGTTCCGCCGCAGCGCTCGATGATCGGCGGCCACCTCGCCGCGTACGCCTCGAACGAGTCGACCTTGCGCGGGTCGAGCGTGTACTGGATGCAACACGTGATCACCGGGTCCCTCCTCGGAGGTTCACCGCCCCAGGGCCTCGGCAAAGTCGCGAGATGGCCGTTTCGTCCGGCTAGCCCGAGCTGGGGTCTGTGCGTTCCGACCTGCGACTTCCGCTCGGAGGGTTGGTCCACCAGGTTGCTCGCGCACGTCACATTTGCGACAAAGCACGACTTTGCCGAGGACCTGGGTACCTGCCCCGTTCTCCATCACCGAGTACCACGCTCCGGTGAAGAGATGCGGCGCGTGTCAACCTTTCTGAGGCAAGCCCCTGGAGAATCACTGTGTCGTGGCGGCGTCCTCCTTCGGCTGGTTGACAGGGCTCCGGCAAAGTAGCGAAATGTCCGAATTGTGTCCAGGCGCGCTCATGCGACGCCACATGCGAGCTGCCGCCACCTGAGACCGGGGGGCCAACGCGCCGGTGGTACGAACCGGACAAATCTCGACTTTGCCGGGGACCTGGGGGTCGCCTAGCGACCGCGGAGCAATCCTGGACATCCTTACCGCGCAGGTACGCGCGCATGCGCCGTGGCCGCCTCGCCTGCCCGGCCAGTACATCGCCACCGCGCCGATTGAGCGTATTCCCCCGCTAGCAGTGCGAGCAGTGGACGCTCAGGCCATCATGACGGTGCTTGGGCGGTGGCCGCCGAATCGTGACCGGCCGTTGCTGCTCTCCAACGTGGATCTTCGCGTTGCTGACCTCCGCGACGCTCATCTGGAGGGGGCAATCCTCGGCGGCACGCACCTTGAGCAGGCAAACCTCAGCGGCGCCAACTTAAGGAAGGCGTACCTCCGCGACGCGCACCTAGCAGTACTCCGTTAGGTTGGTGCGGCTGCTGGCTGCCACCAGCCCAT
>WNFX01003437.1_pt1 | contig 25876 bp, 20 predicted proteins | sample 5400111 | NCBI WGS metagenome assembly WNFX01 (sample SAMN13153363, study PRJNA577476) | soil metagenome | isolation source: 40 cm soil or saprolite under grassland replicate 1 | place: USA:California | collected 2016-06-15
TAGCCATCAGGGCACGCTGACCTATTGCAGGTAGACGATGGGAGTTGCGGTTACCCATCGCCCTGGCCGTGCATAAACCTGACCAGATCTCCCGGCCAGCCGAGGCTACGCCGATGGCGCTACGGGCGGCAACGTCGTCACGCTCGGTTGGCCTATGCGTCTGGTGCACCGACCGGAGCGATCGGATGGCGTCACGTGCCCTTTTCCGTCTGTCGGCGTCGCGGTCGTGCAGCTTCTGGTCCAGCTCCTCGATCACGATGATCGGCACGATCAGCCGTATGGCACCAACTGACATCGATTCGTGGGCTGGGTGCCAGTCGAACTCGATGATAGGCGGAACAGCCTCCATCAGGACTGATGTGTCCAGCATGATGCGATGGCCGGGGATGTCGCGGGTGGCTTGTTGTTCAAGGAGCAGTCGCTCCGTCCGGCTGAGTTCCTGGCCCCATCGGCTGAATTCGCGGCTCATGCGGGTATAAAGCCGGTCGGCGGTCAAGGTGGTCGTTGCTGTCCGCATGTATGCGCTCTCCAGATCCGCGAAGATCTCGGCCACAGGAGCACGACTGTGACCGAGCTGGTTTACCGCAGATACGACCGGTCGTGCAGAGCTGACCCGGATGGTCGGTTTGGGCAGGGTCCCTCAGTCAGCAGTTAGTCACTCAGGACGACAGCGAGAACGAGAAGACGAACGCCAAAGAGGCGTGACCTGGGAGAATGTGGTGGGCGGTACTGGGATTGAACCAGTGACCTCTTCCGTGTCAGGGAAGCGCTCTCCCGCTGAGCTAACCGCCCGCGAGGCGGAAGCGGGAATCGAACCCGCGTACAGGGCTTTGCAGGCCCTTGCCTAAGCCACTCGGCCATTCCGCCAGGCGACTCCCGCCAGGGAAGCCGGCCCGGGTACCGAAGAGCCGTGCTGACAACGTCGGCCCGCGAGACGGCGCCCGGCACTCCGAGCGGACGACGGGATTCGAACCCGCGACCCTCACCTTGGCAAGGTGATGCTCTACCACTGAGCCACGTCCGCATCGACCCCGCTGGCGCGAGGCGGCGCACCGCCGGCCACGACCGTGCGCGTTCAGAAACTCTAGCCGATCCCGCCGGGTCGGCAAACTCGCCCCCGCGCACGACCCGGCACCGGGGCAGGACCCGCCAGCGGCGCCAGGACCCGCCAGCGGGCGGCAGGACCCAGCAGCGGTGGCAGGACTACGTCAGCCGGCCGACCTGCTCGGCATAGTACGTGACGCCGGCCACGTGCTCGGCGATCTCGCGCAGCGTCCATGCCTCGCCCCGCGTGCTCCTGAAATTCAGCGGAAACGGATTGTCCGGTGTTCATCACCCCAGCATGGCCTGCCGACACTTCGGCCCGCGCCGAATGTGACCGGGCCCAGCCGGCGGCGACCGGCGGGACGCGACTCGTTCAGAATCCTGGGCAGTAAGCAGCTGGCGGCAGTCCGTGTTCAGCGGGCACCAGGCGTGCCGCGGGGCCGGTCAAGGTGGCAGGCTGGCAGCCATGCGAACAGTGATCGTCAACGGTGACGCGCTGACCGTGGCCGATGTCGTCGATGTCGCGTATGGCGCGGCGCGGGCGCAGCTCGGCCCGGACGTCAGCGCCCGGATGGAAACAAGCCGCGCGGTAGTCGCGTCAGCGATCGCCGGGGGCGGGCCGGTCTACGGGGTGAACACCGGCTTCGGGGCGCTCGCCGATACCCGGGTGGGGGAGAAGGACCTGACCGCGCTGCAGGGCGCGATCGTGCTGTCGCACGCGGCGGGGACCGGCGAGCCGCTGGATGACCCGACCGTCCGGGCGGTCCTGCTGCTGCGGGCACGGACCCTGGCGGCCGGCTATTCCGGGGTGCGCGCGGTGCTGCCGGAGCGGCTGCTGGAACTGCTGGCCCTCGGCCTGCTGCCGGTGGTGCCGGGCAAGGGGTCGGTCGGCGCCTCCGGCGACCTGGCGCAGCTCGCGCACCTGGCGCAGCCGCTGATCGGCGCCGGGCGGCTGCGCGGGCCCGGCGACGGCCCGCACGGCCGGCCGGCTGCCGAGGTGCTGGCCGAGCACGGGATCGAGCCGCTGCAGCTGGCGCCGAAGGAGGGCCTGTCACTGGTCAACGGGACGGAGCCGATGCAGGCCCTGCTGGCGTTCTCGGTGCGCGACGCCGGGCTGCTGCTGCAGGCGGCCGACGTGGCCTGCGCCCTGTCGATCGAGGCGCTGCTCGGCACCGACCGGCCCTACGACGAGCGGGTGCAGGTGATCAGGCCGCATCCCGGCCAGCTGGACAGCGCGGCCAACCTGCGGGCGCTGCTGGCCGGCTCGGCGCTGATGGCCAGCCACCGGCACAGCCGCCACGCAGTGCAGGACGCCTACAGCCTCCGCTGCGCCCCCCAGGTGCACGGCGCGGCCCGGGACGTCCTCGCGTACGCGGCGCGGGTGATCGGCACCGAGCTCGGCGCGGTGGTGGACAACCCGGTCATCGTGCCGGACGGCGAGGTGATGACCACCGGGAACTTCCACGGCGAGCCGCTTGCGTTCGCCGCCGACATGCTCGCGATCGCGATCTGCGAGCTGGCCAGCATCAGCGAGCGCCGGGTGGACCGGATGCTCGACCCGGCGTCGTCCCGCGGGCTGCCGCCGTTCCTCGCCCCGGACGCCGGCACCAACTCGGGCTACATGCTGGCCCAGTACACCGCCGCATCGCTGGTCAGCGAGAACAAGGTGCTCGCCCATCCGGCCTGCGTGGACACCATCCCGACGTCCGGCAAGCAGGAAGACCACGTCTCGATGGGCTGGACGGCCGTGCGCAAGCTCCGCGAAGTGATCGTCAACGTCCGCACCTGCCTGGCCGTCGAGATCCTCTGCGCGGTGCAGGGGATCGACCTGCGGGTGGCGATCGGCACGCCCAGCGAGCCGCTGGCCGCGGTGCGCGACGTGGTCAGGGCGCGGGTGCCGATGATGGCCGTGGACCGTGAGGTGTCCGGGCAGATCATCGCCGTGGACGAGCTGATCCCGGAGATCTGCGCGGCGGCGGGTGCGCGCTGCGGCGGGCTGAAATAGCGTTGCCACGGTGACCGTATGGATAAACGGGGCGCTGCTGGCCGACACCGACGCCCGCGTATCTGTGTTCGATCACGGGCTCACGGTAGGCGACGGGGTGTTCGAGACCGTCAAGATCGTGGCTGGCGTGCCGTTCGCGCTGACCAGGCACCTGGAGCGGCTGCGGCGATCCGCGCTCGGGCTCGGCCTGCCGGAGCCCGACCTGGGCAGGCTGCGGGCGGGCATCAGGCACCTGCTCGCGGCCGCGGGCCAGCCGGACCGGGCGAGGCTGCGGATCATGGTGACCGGCGGCGAGTCCCCGCTCGGCTCTGCCCGGGGCACCGCCGGGGCGACGGCCGTGGCGGCGCTGGGGGAGTGGCCGGTGATCGGCGAGTCGTGCGACGTGGTCACGGTGCCGTGGCCGCGCAACGAGCACGGCGCCCTGGCTGGCCTGAAGACGACGTCCTATGCGGAGAATGTGCTGGCCCTCGGCTACGCCAGAGAGCGCGGCGGCGGCGAGGCGATCTTCGCCAACACGGCAGGGAATCTGTGCGAGGGGACCGGGACCAACGTGTTCGTGGCGTCCGGCGGCCGGCTGCTGACGCCGCCGCTGAGCTCGGGCTGCCTCGCCGGGGTGACCAGGGGGCTGGTCGTCGAGTGGGCCGGCGCCGTGGAAGAGGACCTGCCGGCCGGGGCGCTGGGCGCGGCCGATGAGGCGTTCCTCACCAGCACGACCAGGGATGTGCAGCCGATCCGCGCGGTCAACGGTGTGCCGTTGCCTGCCGTGCCAGGGCCGCTCACGGTCCGGGCGGCGGAGGTATTCGCGGCCTGCTCGGCGGCGGAGCCGGATCCTTAGGAATTTCGTCGCCGGGGGGTTCGCGGGGGTTGTCGTAGGGGTTCGCGGGGGTTGTCGAGGTCATCCCGTCATGGTGGGTGCTGCCCGGGCTGCTATGCGCGCCAGAGCAGCTCGTCCAGCTCGCTGTCGACATCGATGAACTCGTCTTCCTGGCCCGCGGCGATAAGCCCGTAGGTCCGGCGCAGGAAATCCGCGGTCGCGGTGATCGGCGCCTCGAAATGCGCCTGGCCGAACGGAGACGACAAGGAGAGGTTGAGCACATCGCGGCCGTCCAGTGAGCCCGGCCATACCTGGACATCGCCCTCGCCGGTCGGCTCGGCGAGGCCGGCGCCGAGCAGTTCCCTGGCAAAGATCCACTCGACGGGCTCGTCCAGCCCGACATGGAAGGCCATGCGGATCGCGTAAGGATCGTCGGCGCTGTAGTAGAGGCTGGCGACAAGCGGTACGGTCCCGTGGTCGGGGACTACCAGCGTGAGCCCGAGCTCCGCTGAGACGGTGGCACTGCTGTTTATCATCGTAAAACCTTTGTCTCGTCTCGTCCCGGATTGCCGGGCTTCGTGATGACTATGCGGTCGCTGATAGCCGATTGGGCGTGGCTACCGCTTAAAAGTCGTCGCGGGAGATAAGATTCCGCAACTTGGTCTCTCGTAACCTCGGTCACCCGTCAACAAACCATGTGTGACCTGGTCAAACGATTCTCGAATTTGAACGTTTATTTCGCTGCCGAGCGCTCCCTTTTTGACCTGGCGCAACGCGCTGTGGTCTCGAAGTCACCCGAAGTTATCTATAGCGTGTTTGGGTAGTGCAGTTTACACCTCCGTTACATCCTTCCTGAAGCCGATAATTCGAGATTGTTGTCCGTCCTGAGAACCACAGGGAGCACACCGGGCAGGCTGCCCTTGGTGTCGCGCGGCCCGCCGCCGCGGTGCTCCTGACCTTCCGGTACCGCCGGCGGCGGCCGCTGCGATGGCGTCGCGGCGTGGCCGTCATGCGTTACTCTTGGGTGCGCCCCTGGCGGATGGATTCCGCCCTGGGCTGCGGGCGATTGGCTCAGCGGGAGAGCGCCTCGTTCACACCGAGGAGGTCACTGGTTCGATCCCAGTATCGCCCACCACCGGTTGCAGCCCGGTGGCCTGTAGGTTGCCATCCGGGTGCAGTAACTCCGGACCCATCGACGGTGGCTCGTGTGCGCTAATGGGAGGAATTTGGGAGATCAACTTCTCTGAGACGGTCCGGTATGGATCTTCCGGTGCCTCTCTGCCGCCGCGAGACGTCCTGCCTGGTGCGGAGGCTACTCGCAGGACACCGGACTGGCGGCTGCGGCTCACGGGGGAGAAACCTCTCATTTTGCCCTTACGGGGCCGGGTGAAGCCGAGCGTCTCCGAATGTGACCTGCGGTCGAGGCAGGCGGCTGCCGGCCTGCGGGCGAAGCTTCGGGATCTGAACGATGCGGTGGAGGAGGATCAGGTGCGGTTCTACCCGCTGGAAGATCGGGCAGCCCGTACCAGTTCGTGCTGGGCGCCAGGTTCATCGAGGAACGCCAGGACTTCTGGATCATCATGTGAGCCCGGTACAGGACTGTGGGCAGCGTGTCGTTTTGGCCTCGGTTGGCGCACCTGCGAACTCCCTGGTCAGCGGCATGCTAGTCACGTTCCGGTGCCAAAAGTCTTGCCCTGCGGGCTACCGTTTCGGGAGGATGGCGCAACGGGCGCCAAACGCCCAGGTCACAGGCACCCTGGGAAGGCATCCCTCGCAAAGCCCCGCCAGGGATCGAGGGCATAGAAACGCACCGACGACGGCGATCAGCGCATCGAGCCACTCTTCATCACCGCCGAAGTCCGGACCAGGTGACCCGTGCGTTGCATATGCATGAACGCTTGATGCCGGAATTCGTCAGCGCCCGGATCCGGTCGCCCGCGATCGTTTCGGTGTCGATCTGCACTCTCGCCACAACCGGATCCGCATCTGGCGTGCCCTCCGCCGTCCCGCAGCTGTCGCTCCCCTCCCGCCCGGAAGATAGCTGGCCCCCAGCGCGTACCGGCGGTCACTCGATCCCCGGCGAAACCATCCGGGTCGGCAGGGCCTACAGGCGACATCCCTTTCGGACAGGCCAGGGGGGGTGGCAGTATTGCGGACGGCGACCGATCCCGCGCGTCTGCCATGCCGGTCCGGCGGCAGGTTCAAAGAGGACCCTGCTGCGTTAGCTGAATTGGAGGAGAGGCGCGATGAGGAAACGACTGGCCTTCGCTGCCGGAGCTGCCCTGGCCCTGGCGCTGGTATCACCTGCGATCCCCGCGGCGGCCCTTAGCAGCCCCGCGGTGACCGGCAGCGGCGACACCCTGGTCACGGTCGGCAGCCCGGCCGCGCCGTTCACCCAGAACAAGCAGAATGAGCCCGCCATCGCCGTCGACGCGAACCACCCGAGCGTCCTGGTGGCCGGGTCAAATGACGAGATCGACCTGGAGGCTTGCAACGCCGGTGACCCCACGACCTGCCCGTTCACTCCGGGTGTCGGAGTCTCGGGCGTCTACTTCTCCGCCGATAGCGGTCACAGCTGGACCCAGCCGGCCTACCAGGGCTGGACGGCCCGGGACTGCCTGGGGCCAGCCGCCTGCCAGGCACACACGGGCCCGATCGGCACCCTGCCCGGGTACTTCCAGCACGGGCTCGTGGCCGACGGCGACCCGGCGCTGGCCTTCGGCCCGAAGCCGGACTCACACGGCAACTTCAGCTGGTCTAATGGCTCGCGTCTGTACTACGCCAATCTGGCGTCCAACTTCAGCGCGATCCGGCGGGACCAGACGTTCAAGGGCTTCGAGGCCATCTACGTGTCGCGGACCGACAGCGTCGCCGCCGCCGCAGCCGGCGACGCAGCCGCGTGGGCCAGCCCGGTCCAGGTCTCGAAGCAGTCCTCGACCACGTTCAGCGACAAGGAGCAAGTCTGGGCGGACAACGCCCAGAGCAGCCCCTTCTTCGGAAACGTCTACGTGTGCTGGGCAGACTTCCGCAGCAACAGCCGCGGCCAGGCGCTGCCCACGCCGCTGATGGTGGCAGCCTCGACCGACGGCGGGACGTCGTGGACGGTCCGCCAGGCGTCGCGGGCCACGAACAACGGCCTGCTCCCGAGCTTCGACGGCTGCACCATCCGCACCGACAGCCACGGGACCGCCTATGTGTTCGCGGTCGGCGCGGACCCGGCCACCAAGCAGCACTTCGAGTACATGCTGAAGTCCTCCGACGGCGGCGCGACCTTCACCCCGCCGCAAGCAGTCGCCGGCCCGGTGACCCATCCGGGCATCTTCGACCCGGTGATCGGCCGGACCAGCCAGGACGGCCTGGCCGGAGCCCGGAACGACCTGACCTGGGCCCCCTCGGCGGACATCGCGAACGGCGCACCCTCGGGCTCCGGCGCCACCGACCGGATCGTGATGACCTACGTCACGGGCACCACCGCTAACCCGCATGTCCAGTTCACAGAATCGGCGGACCACGGAGCGACCTTCAGCGCGCCGCGCAACATCGTGGCCTCTGGCGACTTCGGGTACTACACCGCGCCGGCGATCTCGCCGGACGGCACCGACGTCTACGTCGTTTACAACGCATTCACCACGCCGTACCAGACCACGACCGCCACCGCCCGGGGCCTCGTCGGGGTGGTGCTGCACGCGGACGTCACCGGCGGCTCGACGGGCGCCTTCTCGCAGATCCACCGGGGTGTGACCGGGGACCCGCGGGGCTCAAGCCAGAATGGGCTCACCGCTGAGTTCCTCGGCGATTACGTCTACGCCACCGCGACCCGTGCCTACGGCGCGGCCGTGTGGAATGACACCCGCAATGCCGCGGACTGCCCGGCGATCGATACCTACCGGCAACTGCTCCGCACCAACCCAGCCGCGGCAGCTGCTCCCAACGTGCAGGCGGCCTGCCCTGCCGCCTTCGGCAACTCCGACATCTACGGAGGCAGCTTCCCGGATCCCACGCCCTAGGCCCGGCCCGGATCGGCTTGGTGACGGGGAGCCGGCCGGCTCCCCGTCACCAAGCCCGGGCCACGGCGCTGAGCGGGCATCGCCGACGGTCTTGCCGTACCGGTAGCCGCCGGTCTCCACGGGGCTGCAGGGCATTTGGCCCGCTCGCGGGGCAGCGGCGCGTCCGCCGGGTGAAGCTGCGGCACCACCTTGCCGGCTGCGAACCGCAGGTTCGTCCGCAGGGTGCGGCGCGCCGGGCCGGACAGGCCCGGCGCGTGCGCGGTGAACCCCTCGATTACCGACGGGTGCAGCAGCACCTCCGGCACCGTGTCCAGGCCCAGGCTGATGGCATAGTCAGCGAGCTTCGCCGCGGCCCGCAGCAGGTTCTTGGCCCGCTGGCGGCCGGGCGGCCCGGCGGCCTGCACCACCGTCCGGGCGAAGGCCACAGCCTCCGGCGACGCCGAGGACGGCTGCCAGCCGGCGATGTAGCCGGCCACCCGGCCTGCGCCACGCCCATCCGGCCTCCCGGCCTCCCGCTGGCATCATTCCACAGGAATATACTGTGGACAGCGCGGGAAGCCCCGGATCTGAGACGGTGTGTCGCATGGAACCAGCCACGGCCCGGCGCGCGGCCCTGGACAAGCTCGCCGCCGAGCTCGCCGCCGCGGCCGGCCCCGCCCTGCCCGGTACCCTCACCGTCCGCGCCTATGCCTGCGGCAAGCCGGCCTGCCGCTGCCACCGCGACCCACCGCAGCTGCACGGCCCCTACGCCGAATGGACCCGCAAGATCGGCGGCAAGACCGTCACCCGGCGGCTCACCAGCGAGCAGGTTACCGCCTGGCAGCCTCTGTTCGACAACGCCCGGAAACTACGGACGCTGCTCGCCGAACTGCAGGAGCTCACCCTCCAGATCATCGAGGCCGACAACAACGCCAGGCCATAACACTCCCAGCATCACGGCGTGGGCACGCCCGGCTTAACCGGTGGGCTGGCCACCAGCTACCACCCGTCCGCGCAGCTCACGGCCAAGCGTGATGAAGACCTGACCATTAGTTGCATGCCGGTGGCCTGCAGGTTGCCATCCGGGTGCAGTGATTCCCGGACCCATCGGCGTCGGCTCGCCCGTGCGCAGCGTTGCGTTGACGAGGGGCAAGGCCGGTCAGCCCAGGCCGCTGCCAGCCGCGGCGCTAGGGTTTGCGGGCGACGCCGCCGTAGACAGAGACGGCGACGTCATCTGGCTGGCCTGCCAGGCCGATGTCGGCGCGGTCGGGGCGCCAGCGGGGCAGGGACACCACGCCCGGGTCGATCAACTCCAGGCCGTCGAAGAACCGCCGCACCGCCGGCCGGGAGCGGACTTGCATGATTACCCCGCTGCGCCGGTAGATCGCGGCCACTCCTTCCCACGCCGCCGGGTCGAAGTCACCGGTCAGGTGAGACAGTGCCAGGTAGCTGCCGGACGGCAGCCCGTCCAGCAGCCGCGTGGCCAGGGCGTACGGGTGATCGTCGTCGGGGATGAAATGCATGATCGCGATCAGCAGCAAGGCGACCGCCTGGCTCAGGTCCAGCGTCTCGTGCAGGTCAGGGGAATTGAGGATCTTCTCGGGATCGCGCAGGTCGGCGTCGATATAAGCGGTCTTGCCCGCCGGGCCGGTGGTGAGCAGCGCCCGGGCGTGGGAGAGCACGATGGGGTCGTTGTCGACGTACACGACCCGTGCCCGCGGCTCGGCGTCCTGCGCTATCTCGTGCACGTTGGGTGAGGTCGGGATGCCGGTGCCGATGTCCAGGAACTGGCTGATGTGCGCATCGCGGGCGAGATAGCGCACCGCCCGGCGCAGGAAGGCACGGTTCTCCCTGGGCGGGATCCGCGAGTTGGGGTTGGCTTTCAGGCCAGCCTCGGCGGCGGCCCGGTCGGCGGCGAAATTGTCCTTCCCGCCGAGCAGGTAGTCATAGACCCGGGCTGGGTGCGGTCGGTCGATATGCAGGTCAACCCCCTGCGGGGGCATACCGACAGGGCCTGTGCTCATCCAGCCTTCCTCCGCTATGCCAGTCGCCTGCCGATTGCCAGCGCCACCTGCCCGCCGGATCTCCTGGCCGCATCATATGCCCGGGCCGGCTCCCAGGCCGCTGCCGAATGGCCAAATACGCGGAAAAACCGCAGCCGGATCACCGTGCGGATGGCCCCTCGAAAGCCCTGATCAGTTCCTCTCGCAGGCTGGGGTCGGCCAGGACCAGGACGTCGTCGCCCGGCCGCAGCCTGGTATCGCCCGCGATGGGGACGAGCCGGCTGTCCCGGACCACGAAGCTCACCCAGGCGTCACCGGGGAGGTCGGCCAGGTCACTGACGGTGCGGCCGTCGGCGGGGGAGCCTGCCTTGATCGTGAGCCGGTGCGCGCCGCTTGGCTCGTCCCGCAGCCGCACTCCGAGCGCCCAGGGCTCCGGCTCGATCGTGCGCATCTGAATCCGCAGCAGGCGGGCGGCGGCGGGCACAGTTCCGCTCGTTCGCCTGCAGGCGGGCCGGGATCAGGCACAATCCGACCAGCACGGGCCTGATCACGAACGCCAGCGCGGCGCCCAGGATGAGCCCGGGTATCCACACGTCGGCCCGGGCGATGACGCCGAGGTCGATGGTGAGGCCAAGGACGACGAACGCGACGATCTCGCCGAGGCTGGCGAGCGCCGAGTGGAAATGCTCGATCTCGCGCTTGTACGGGGCGCGCACGTCGCCGAGCACGATCCCGGCGGCGAAGACAGCCAGGAAGCCTGACCCGTGCGCCAGCGTGGCGGCGCCGAACAGCAGCAGCGCGCAGGCCAGGGTCCGCAGCGGATACAGGCCCTCACCGGGCAGTGGCACCCGGCGGATGAACCACTGCATGCCGCGGCCGCCCGCGATGCCGACCGCCGCGCCGACGCCCATCTGGACCAGGAAATCCCCGCCGGCCTGGGCGAACGCGCCCTTGGTGAGGCCGCCCGCGGTGATCAGGCTGGCCATCAGCGCGATCCCGACCGGGTCATTCGCGCCGGATTCGCCTTCCAGGATCGTGTCGCTGCGGCCTGTGATCTCCCGATGGCCGAGCACCGAGAAGACCACCGCCGGGTCAGTCGGGGCTATCGCCGTGGCCACCAGCAGGGCGACGTACCAGGCCAGGCCGAACGCGAGATGCACGAGCACCGCGCCGGCGGCCACGGTCAGGAAGGTGCCGATGACGCCGACGACGAGAATGGGGCCCGCCGCCGGCCGGAACCTGGACCAGCCGATATGCATGCCCCCGTCGAACAAGATGCAGACGAGGGCGATCGTGACAATACGTTGCACCGCCTGCCGCGGCGGCGCCTGCAGGGCAGGGATGACATTGACCGCGATGGCCGCGCCGGCCAGCACCAGCGCGGGCGACGGGAGCCTGACCCGCTCGGTTAGCCGGCTGGACAGGACCGCGACCAGGCCCACCGCGGCCGTCAGCAGGACTACCAGGGCGAACGGCTCGGTGTCGGACACTGCGGCGCTCCTGTCGGCCGGACATGGCGAGATCATTCCCGACCAGGCTTCCCGGGCGCACCACGGCCAACTCTAGTTGGCGCCGGGAAAGACGTGATCGGCCCCTGGCAGGCAGTCAGCTGATCGGCAAGGCACTGAACCGTCATGAGCCTGAGCCCGTGAACCTTTTAGGGCGGGGGTTTGCGAGGCTGCCCGCGCACGCCCATTTTCAGTCGGCAGCTGCGACAGGCGGGAGTTGCACGATGATGACGCGTTCGCCGGGGCCGGTTGATGGCCCGTCCGCTCAACGTTCCCATACGCCAGGCCGGCGGCTGTGGGGTGCCGGCGTGCTCGCCGTGGGGGCCTCGGCCGCCCTGGCGGTGCTGCCCGCGACCCCAGGGCTTGCCGCCGCGAAGGCAGCCACCCCCTACACGCAGACCAACCTGGTCTCCGACATCCCCGGCGTGGCCAGGATCACCGACCCGAACCTGGTCAACCCGTGGGGCGTATCTGAATTCCCGAAGGGCCCGCTGTGGGTCTCTGACAACGGCACTGACGTCTCGACGCTCTACACCGGCGCCATCGGCGGCAGCCCGCTCACCCCGGTCCCGCTGGTAGTGAAGATCCCCGGCGGCGCGCCCACCGGCCAGGTCTTCAACGGCACCAAGGGCTTCGTCGTGCACCACGGCAAGCAGAGCGGTGCCGCGCTGTTCATCTTCGCCTCCGAAGCAGGCGTCATCTCCGGCTGGAACCCCGCCGTCGGCGCGGTGGGCAACGCCACCTCCACGCACGCTCAGCGGGGGGTGACGGTCCGGAACGCGGTGTACAAGGGCCTGGCGATCGCCGGCCGCCGGTTGTTCGCCGCCAACTTCCACAGCGGGCGCGTGGATATCTTCAACTCGAAGTTCCACCGGGTCAGGAGCGCAGGTGCGTTCAGGGACCGGCGGCTTCCGCACGGGTACGCGCCGTTCAACATCACCAGCATCGGCGGGCACCTGTACGTCAGCTACGCCAAGCAGGACGCGGACAAGGGTGACGATGTCGCCGGACCGGGTCACGGCTTCATCGACGTGTACTCGACCGGTGGCAAGCTGCTGCACCGCCTGGTGCGCCGCGGCGCGCTCAACTCCCCCTGGGGGATGCTCATCGCGCCGTCCAGCTTCGGCACGTTCAGCCACGACCTGCTGGTGGCCAACTTCGGCAACGGCGCGCTCAACGCGTTCGACCCGGTCACCGGGAAGTTCCTCGGGCCGCTGAAGAACGCTGACGGCAACCCGATCGTCATCAGCGGCCTGTGGGGCCTGATCAGGGGCGACGGTGCCGCCGGCACCCCGCAGGCCGTGTTCTTCACGGCCGGCCTGGCTGACGAGAGCCACGGCCTGCTCGGCACGATCACCCTGGGCAGCTAGCCAGCCCGCTGCCTCGAGGGATTCGAGCGCCGTCCCGGTCCGGGGTCTCCCGGCCGGGACGGCGCTCCCTCGTCGTCACCAGGCTGACTCCGGTTCCCACACGGGATCAGCCGGCGCTGCCATCGAACTGAACCCACCAGACCGCGCTGAGCAGGCCGGGCAGGATGAACTCAGGCGTCGGGTCGGCGGCGTAGATTTGGGCTATGGCGCGGCGGGGGGCAGCGACGGGGCGGCGGACGGCGCGGGCGATCCTGATCGATGCCGATGACCGGCTGCTGCTGATCAGGCGGACGAAGCCGGGGCAGCCGGTGTACTGGACGACGCCGGGCGGCGGCGTGGACGACACGGATGCCTCGATCGAAGCGGCGATGCACAGGGAAATCGCGGAGGAGATGGGCGCGGAGGCGGCGGGGGCCGCGCAGGTGTTCCTGAACAGCAGGCCGTCGGACGCCGGGGTCGCCGTTCAGCATTTCTTCGTCGCGCGGCTGACCAGGCTGGACTGGTCGGCCCGCAACGACCCGGAGTTCGCCGATCCGGCGAAGGGCAGTTACGAGCTGGAACGGGTCGACCTGCACGGAGACGACCTCGCGTCGATCGACCTCGTGCCGGTCGCGCTGAAGGCATTCATCCTGGCCAACCGCGAGGCGCTGCTGGCCCAGGTAGCGGACCGATAGCCGGCTATAGCCGGGCGTAGTCCTGGATGTCCTGCTCGAATCCGGCCACCATCTCCTCGGTCATCGTCCGCCGGGTCTGCGTGATTCCCCGCAGGACGAGCCTTCACCAGCCAGCGCCCGCCGCAGCGCGGGCAGGCACCGGGCTGGTCCCGGCACGCGCTCGCCAGGCTGGCCACGGGGTTCTCGTTACTGATCGTTTACGTGTCGGCTGGATTTCCGGTCATGAACGCCGGGTAATCAACGCTACGCTTAGTAGTTGCGGAGGCAGCTTTGGTGACTCAGAGTTATGAGTGGTCAGGGCGTGCCGCGTACGGGGGAGTGGCGTGACCGGAATGAGAAGGTTCGGCGGCGCGGCGGATGAGCCGGGGGCGGCTGTCGCGGACGGTGCGGAACGGGAGCGGCATGGGGTGCGGGTTCGCCCCAGGGGCCGGGTCATCGGGCTGGCGGTGGCGATCGTCGCCGTGACGGTGACCGCGACGGCGTACGCGCTGACGCATGGCGCCCCGGCCGGCCGGCCGGCCGCCGCCAGCGCGCAGCACGCGGCGCTGACGGGCCAGGCGGCTGGCACCGGGCCGCTCCGGGAAGCCGGCCAGGGACCGCTGCGGGTAGTCGCCATCTCGCCGGCATCGGGGGCCCGGCGGGCCGGCGGCAGCGATCCGGTCGTCGTCACGTTCTCCGCACCGCTGGCGGCGGGCTCGCCGGTGCCCGTGCTCACGCCCGCCGTCCAGGGCAGCTGGCAGCAGGCCGGAAGGGTGCTGACCTTCCGGCCTGCCGTCCCGTTCAGCCCGTTGAGCCGCATCACGCTGCGGATACCGGCCGGCCAGGCAGGCGTCCGCGCGGCCGGCGGCGGGCTGCTGGCCAGGCCCGTGGTGGCCGGATTCCGCACCAGGGCGTGGTCGACCCGGCGGCTGAGCGAGCTGCTCGCCCAGCTCGGCTACCTGCCGCTGTCCTGGACCCCGCTCGGCGGCGGCGCCGGCCGGCCCACCGGAGGCGGCCAGCCGGCCACGGCATCCGCCGCAGGCCCCGGTCTCGCCGCCCAGATCGCGGCCGCCTACAGCCCGCCGCCGGGGATCTTCCGGTGGCACCACGGCTACCCGGCGTCGCTGCACCGCCAGTGGCACGCGAGCCGGCTCAACGTGCTCCTGAAGGGCGCGGTGATGGCCTTCCAGGCACGCCGTGGCATGACGATGACCGGCACCGCCAGCCTCAGCCTCTGGCGCGCCCTGTTCCGCGCGGCTGGCCACGGCCGGGCCAACCGGGTCGGCTACAGCTACGCGGTCGCCAGCAAGGGGAGCCCGGAGACCCTGACCATCTGGCATGACGGCCATGTCGTGCTGCGCAGCGACACCAACACCGGCATCCCGGTTGCCCCGACGGCCGACGGCACGTTCCCCGTGTACCTGCGGTACCGCTACCAGATCATGCGGGGAACCAACCCGAATGGCAGCAGCTACGCCGATCCGGTCGAGTTCGTCGCCTACTTCGACGGCGGGGAAGCCGTGCATTACTTCCCGCGCGGATCCTATGGATCCCCGCAGAGCCTGGGCTGCGTGGAACTGCCGATCGCGGCGGCCGCCCGCGCCTGGCCTTACCTCACCTACGGAAGCCTGGTGACCGTCACTGGCTGAGCGCACCAACGCGCGGGCGCGACCCGAGCCGGACACGGATTCATGACGACGGGGGCCGTCATGAATCCGTGTCCTATTCTCGTTTAATTCTTTATCCGGACCGCGCCGAGGCCGGTGCAACTGGCACCTAGAGTCGCCTAGAGTCACAGGCGGGGAGTGCGCGGGACGCACCGGAGCCAGCCGCTAGCGTGCCCGCCGATCGGGGGGCCAGGTCAGGCGAGGAGCCTATCTTGCTCAGTGTGGGACGGCTGCGCAGCCGCGTCATGATCCTTGCGATCGCCATCCTGGCGGTGATGTCGACCGGGACATGGTTCGCACTGAGTCACGCGCAGGCCAAGCAGTCAGGCAGCCTGGCCGCCGCCACCAGCCGCGCCGGGCAGGCCTCGGGTTCCGCACCGGGCCAGGCGCCCGGGCAGCCGCTGCGGGTGCTGTCGGTGACCCCCGCCCGCCACGCCAGGCAGGTGAACGGCGCCGACCCGGTGCGCATCCACTTCTCCGCCGCGCTGGCCGCCGACTCGCCCATGCCGACCGTGTCGCCGCACATCGCCGGCCGCTGGCAGCGGCCGGACGCCAGCACCATCGAGTTCCTGCCGGAGCAGGGCTTCGCGCAGCACGCCCGCGTCACGGTCCGCATCCCGGCGGCGACGCCGGGATGAAGTCGGTGGCCGGGCGCACGCTGGCCAAGCGCACCGCCGTGCGGTTCCGCGTCGGGCACTGGTCGACGACCAGGCTCGACCAGCTGCTGGCCCAGCTCGGCTACCTGCCGCTCACCTGGTCGCCGGCCGCCGGCCCGGTCAACCCGGCGCCCGGTGATGCCGCGGGCCAGCGCTCCGCCGCGTTCAGCCCGCCGGCCGGGATCTTCACCTGGCACCACGGTTACCCCCGCGAGCTGCGCACGTTCTGGCAGCAGGGCCAGCAGCAGAGCCTGGTGCTGAAGGGCGCCGTGATGGCCTTCGAGTCCGATCACGGGCTGACGATGGACGGGATCGCCGGGTCAGCCGTCTGGCGCGCGCTGTTCCGGGCGCTGGCGGCCGGCCAGCGCAGCACCCACGGCTACTCGTATGCGCGCGCCACCAAGAAAAGCCCGGAGACGCTGACCATCTGGCACAACGGCCACGTCGTGTTCCGCAACCTGGCCAACACCGGCATCCCGGTCGCGCCGACCGCTGACGGCACCGCCCCGGTCTACCTGCGCTACCGCTTCCAGATCATGAAGGGGACCAACCCGGACGGATCCAAGTACGCCGACCCGGTGCAGTTCGTGGCCTATTTCCGGGCCGGCGAGGCGGTGCACTACTTCCCGCGGGCCAGCTACGGCTTCCCGCAGAGCCTGGGCTGCGTCGAGCTGCCGCTCGGCCCGGCCGCGAAAGCCTGGCCGTTCCTGACCTACGGCACCCTCGTCACCGTCTCGCCCCCGCCCGCCTGACCCGGCGGTGCGGCATCCCCGCTGGCTGGCGGCTAGGCGAACCGGCAGGCCGCGGATACCGGCCGGGGGTCGATAGCATCGGGGTACCGGCGGCGGTCGCCGCCGATATCACCGTGCGCCCTAGGAGCAGCCAGTGCCTGCCGACAAGCTTCACGTCACCCTCGCCGGACGCGAGCACGTGGTGGAAGCCGGCACGACGGCCGGCCAGGCGCTGGAGCTGCTGGCCGGCGATGACAGCGATAACAGCGATAACGAGGCGGCCCGGGCCAGCCAGGTCATCGCAGCCAGGGTCAGCGGCGAGCTGAAAGACCTGGCCCACCCGCTGGCCGACGGCGATAGCGTGCAGCCGGTGGACATCGCGAGCCCGGACGGGCTGGCGATCCTGCGGCATTCCGCCGCGCACGTGCTGGCCCAGGCCGTGCAAGAGCTGTTCCCTGACGCGAAACTCGGCATCGGCCCCCCGGTCGAGAACGGCTTTTACTACGACTTTGATGTGCGCAACCCGTTCAGCCCGGAAGACCTGAAGTCCATCGAGCAGCGGATGCGCCGCATCGTGCAGCAAGGCCAGCGGTTTGCGCGCCGGATCGTCACCGAGTCCGATGCACGCGCGGAACTGGCCGGCGAACCGTACAAGCTGGAGCTGATCGGGCTCAAGGGCGGGACGGCCGACGACGCGGAATCGGTGGAGGTCGGCGGGGCCGAGCTGACCATGTACGACAACCTGGACGCGGGCACCGGCGAGCGGTGCTGGAAGGACCTGTGCCGCGGCCCGCACCTGCCCACCACCCGGCATATCCCCGCGTTCAAGCTGATGCGGACCGGCGGCGCGTACTGGCGCGGGAGCGAGCAGAACCCGCAGCTGCAGCGGATCTACGGCACCGCCTGGCCGTCCCGGCAGGCGCAGGACGAGTACCTGAAGATGCTCGCCGAGGCGGAGAAGCGCGATCACCGCAGGCTCGGCGCCGAGCTCGACCTGTTCTCGTTCCCGGCCGAGATCGGCAGCGGGCTCGCGGTCTTCCACCCCAAGGGCGGGGTGATCAGGAAGACCATGGAGGACTACTCGCGCCAGCGGCACGCCGACGCCGGCTACGAGTTCGTGAACAGCCCGCACATCACCAAGTCGACCCTGTTCGAGACCTCCGGCCACCTGCACTGGTTCGCCGACGGGATGTTCCCGCCGATGGAGATGGAGGGCGCGAAGTACTACCTGAAGCCGATGAACTGCCCGTTCCACATCCTGATCTTCAACGCGCGCGGCCGGTCCTACCGGGAGCTGCCGCTGCGGCTGTTCGAGTTCGGCACCGTGTACCGGTACGAGAAGTCTGGTGTCGTGCACGGCCTGACCCGGGTGCGCGGCCTGACCATGGACGACGCGCACATCTTCTGCACCCGCGAGCAGGCGGGGGCGGAGATCAAGAGCCTGCTGTCGTTCGTGCTCGACCTGCTCAGCGACTACGGCCTGAGCGACTTCTACCTGGAGCTGTCCACCAGGGACGACGCCAAGGACAAGTTCGTCGGCACCGACGAGGACTGGGCGCACGCGACCGAGGCGCTGGCCGACGCGGCCGGGGAGTCCGGCCTTGACCTGGTCGCCGACCCTGGCGGCGCCGCGTTCTACGGGCCGAAGATCTCGGTGCAGGCCAGGGACGCGATCGGGCGCAGCTGGCAGCTGTCCACCATCCAGCTCGACTACAACCTGCCGAAGCGGTTCGGGATGGAGTACCAGGCAGCGGACGGCTCGCGGCAGCAGCCGATCATGATCCACCGTGCCCTGTTCGGGTCGGTGGAGCGGTTCCTCGGCGTGCTCGTCGAGCACTACGCGGGCGCGTTCCCGCCGTGGCTGGCGCCGGTCCAGGCGGTCGGCATCCCGATCGCCGACGCGCACGCGGGGTACCTGGCGGATGTCGTCGCCCGGCTGCGGGAACGCGGCATCCGGGCCGAGGTCGACACCGGCGACGACCGGATGCAGAAGAAGATCAGGAACGCGCAGCGGCAGAAGGTCCCGTACATGCTGCTGGCCGGCGACGCCGACGTGGCCGCGGGCGCGGTCTCGTTCCGGTACCGCAGCGGCGAGCAGAAGAACGGGGTGCCGGTGGCCGATGCGATCGCCGAGATCGAGGCCGCGGTCGCGGCCCGGATCCAGGTCTGATGGACGCCGGCGGCGCCGGCGGGGCCTGGCAGCAGGACGGGGTCGGCGAGCCCGACGCGATCCAGCGGCTGTGGATGCCGCACCGGATGGCCTACATCAAGGGCGAGGGCAAGCCGGCCGGAGGCGACGGCGAGGAATGCCCGTTCTGCCGGATCCCCGGCCGGCCGGACTCTGACGGCCTGATCGTGGCGCGCGGCGCGCTGGTCTACGCCGTGCTCAACCTTTACCCGTACAACGGCGGCCACCTGCTGGTCTGCCCGTACCGGCACGTCGCCGACTACGTCAGCCTGGACGAGGGGGAGACCGCCGAGCTTGCGGCCTTCACCAAGCGCGCGGTGACCGCGCTGCGGGCGGCGTCCGGCGCGCAGGGCTTCAACATCGGGATGAACCTGGGCGGCGTGGCGGGCGCCGGGATCGCGGCGCACCTGCACCAGCACGTGGTGCCCCGGTGGGGCGGCGACACCAACTTCATGCCGGTCATCGGGCAGACCAAGGTACTGCCGCAGTTGCTGGCCGACACCCGCAAGCTGCTCGCCGACGCGTGGCCGGCCGGCTGAGGCGGTGCCCGCCAGGGGGCAGCGCCTGCCGGGCCGGCCGGCCGCGCGCCGGCCTGGTCAGCCGGGCTTGGAGGTCTCGGCCACCTTCTCGGCGAGATGCGACGGCAGCGGCTCGTGACGCAGGTAGGACCTGGTGAACGACCCGGTCCCGCGGGACATCGACCGGAGGTCAATGGCGTAGCGGGTGATCTCCAGTTCCGGTATCTCGGCCTTGACCAGGGTCCGCCCGCCGGGCACCGGCTCGGTGCCGAGCACCCGCCCGCGCCGTGATGACAGGTCCGACATGACCGCGCCGACGTAGTCATCGGCGACCAGCACCGACACCTCGTCGACCGGCTCGAGCAGCAGGACCTGCGCCTTCTCCGCCGCGTCCCGCAGCGCCGCCCGGCCAGCCTTCTGGAACGCCATGTCCGAGGAGTCCACCGCGTGCGCCTTGCCGTCGAACAGGGTGACCCGGATGTCCACCATCGGGTAGCCGGCCAGCACGCCGGCTTCCATCTGGGCGCGGACGCCCTTCTCGACCGACGGGATGAACTGCCTCGGCACCACGCCGCCGACGATCTTGTCGATGAACTCGAACCCGGAGCCGGACGGCCGCGGCTCGACCTCGATGTGGCAGATGCCGAACTCGCCGTGGCCGCCGGTCTGCTTGACGTTCCGGCCCAGGCCGCGGGCCTTGCCCGCCACCGTCTCACGGAGCGGCACGCGCAGCGGGACGGTCTCCACCGCCACGCCGTACCTGCTGGACAGCCGGTCGAGCAGCAGGTCGGCGTGCGCCTCGCCCATGCACCACAGCACAAGCTGACGGGTCTCGGCGTTGTTCTCCAGGCGCAGCGTCGGGTCCTCGGCGACCAGCCGGGCGATCGCCTGCGACATCTTGTCCTCGTCGGCCTTGGACTTGGCGGTGATCGCGACCGGGAGCAGCGGCTCGGGCATCGCCCACGACTCCATCAGCAGCGGGCGCTCCTTGTCCGACAGCGAGTCGCCGGTCTCGGCGGTGGTGAGTTTGGCGACGGCGCAGATGTCCCCGGCGGCGCACTGGGCGACGGTGCGCTGCTGCTTGCCGAGCGGCGAGGTGAGCGCGCCGACCCGCTCGTCCTGGTCGTGGTCGGCGTGGCCGCGATCGGCCCGGCCATGCCCGGAGACGTGCACGAAGGCGTCCGGTCGCAGGGTGCCGGAGAACACCCGCACCAGGCTGATCCGGCCGACGTAGGAGTCCGAGGTCGTCTTGATCACCTCGGCCAGCAGCGGGCCCTTGGGATCCCAGCTGATGCCGCCGACCGGCTTCCCGTCCAGCGTGCTCACTGCGGGCAGCGGGTGCTCCTCGGGGGCGGGGAACGCCTCGGTCATCACCTCGAGTACCTCGGCCAGGCCGACGCCGTGCGGGGAGGCGGCGGGCAGCACCGGGTAGAAGCTGCCCTGGGCGACGGCCTTCTCCAGGTCCTCGATCAGCACCTTGACGTCGATGTGCTCATCGGCGAGGTACCGGTCCATGAGCGACTCGTCCTCGCTCTCCTGGATGATCGACTCGATCAGCGCGCTGCGGAACTCGGCCAGCCGGTCAGCGTGCTCGGGATCGGGCTCCCGGTCGGTGCGGGTCCCGGAGGAGTAGTCGTAGAACCGCTCGGACAGCAGGCCGATCAGGCCCTTGACGCCGCCCTGGTCGTTGGTCACCGGCAGGTACAGCGGCGCGACCGAGTCGCCGAACGCGTCCCGGCAGGCGGCGAGCGCCTCATCGAAGTCGCCGCGCTGATGGTCGATCTTGGTGATCACGACGGCGCGCGGGGTGCCGACCGCGGCGCACTCCTCCCAGAGCATCCTGGTCAGGCCGTCGATGCCGTCGGCGGCCGAGACGGTGAACAGGGCAGCGTCGGCCGCCCGCAGGCCGGCCCGCAGGTCGCCGGTGAAGTCGGCGTAGCCCGGCGTGTCCAGCAGGTTGACCTTGACGCCGCTGTGCAGAACTGGCGCCAGGGTGAGGTTGACCGAGCGCTGCTGCCGTACCTCGACCTCGTCGAAGTCGCTGACGGTGGTGCCATCCTCGACGCGCCCGGCCCGCTGGATCCCGCCGGTATGCACCAGCAGCGCCTCAACCAGCGTCGTCTTGCCCGCTCCGGAGTGGCCGACCAGCACGACATTGCGCACGCTGTCGACCTGGCCGGCCGCGGGTGCTCTGCCCGCGGCTCCCGAGCTTCCTGTCTTATCGGCCATCGCCGCCGCCTCCTGTTAGCTCCGCTTGTCAGGCCCGTCCCGCTGCCTGCAGACCAGCCTTTACCTCCCGGCCACCGGATAACAAGCCCCCGGACACAATCGCCGTGCTTACCCGCCAGTAGGATCGGGCCGCCCGCCAGTAAGATCAGACGGCCATGCTGAACGTGCTGCGACCAGCCATCGACCGCCTGCTGACGCCAGTCGGCCGGGCGCTCGCCCGCACGCCCGTGACCCCGAACGCGCTGACCGTGATCGGCACCCTCGGGGTATCCGCCGGCGCGCTGGTGCTCTTCCCGACCGGTCACCTGTTCGCCGGGACAATGGTCTGCACGGGCTTCGTGTTCACCGACATGCTGGACGGGACGCTGGCCCGGATCAAGGGCACCACCGGAGCGTGGGGCGCCTTCCTCGATTCCACGCTGGACCGGGTCGCCGACGCGTCGGTGTTCGCCGGGCTCGCGGCCTATGCCGTCTACGGCGGGCACAGCAGGCTGCTGGCGGGCCTCGCGGTGTTCTGCCTGGTGACCGGCGGGCTCATCTCGTACGCCAAGGCGCGCGCCGAGGGCCTGGGGGTGCGCTGCGACGTCGGCATCGCGGAGCGGACCGAGCGGCTGGTGATCGGGCTGGTGGCGGCGGGGCTGGCCGGGCTCGGCGTGCCGTACGTGCTGGCCGGGGGACTCTGGCTGCTCGCGCTCCTGAGCACTGTCACACTGGCGCAGCGGGTGATAGCGGTCCGCCAGGCGACGGTCGACGGAGGTAAGGAATGCCCGGAATCAAAGACAGGCTGATCGATGCCGCGTACGGCCTCGGCTGGTCCGTCGTATGCCGGGTGCCGGAGTCCTGGGCCCGGCGGGCGTTCATGACCGCGGCGGAGATCGCGTGGCGGCGGCAGGGCCCGCGGGTGCAGGTGCTGGAGGGCAACCTGCGCCGGGTGCTCGGGCCGGCCGCGACCGGCGCCGAGCTGCGGGCGCTGTCCAGGGAGTCGATGCGCTCGTACGCGCGGTACTGGCTGGAGGTGTTCCGGCTGCCGGTGATCCCGGCCGAGCGGCTGGTGGCCGGGATGCGCGACGAAGGGGACGTGCGGATCGTGTTCGATCACCTCGCGGCCGGGCGCGGGGTGGTGTTCGCGCTGCCGCACATGGGCAACTGGGACCAGGCCGGCGCGTGGATCATCAACCGCGGCGCCGGCTCGTTCACCACGGTTGCCGAGCGGATCAAGCCGGAGTCGGTCTACGAGAGGTTCGTCGCGTTCCGGGAGGGCCTCGGCATGGAGGTGCTGCCGGCCAGCGGCGGGAGCAGGCCGTTCGGCGTGCTCGCGCAGCGGCTGCGAGCTGGCAAGATCGTCTGCCTGCCGTGCGACCGGGACGTCACCGGCAGCGGCATCGAGGTCGGGTTCTTCGGCGAGAAGGCACGGATGATGGCCGGGCCTGCCGCGCTCGCGGTGCAGACCGGCGCGGCGCTGATCCCGGTCACGCTCTGGTTCGACGACGACGGCTGGGGGGTGCGCTTCCACGCCGAGATCCCGGTCCCGGCCGAGGGGGACAGGAAGCAGCGGGCCGCGGCGATGACGCAGCAGATCGCGCACGCCTTCGAGGAAGGAATCAGCGCGCACCCGGCGGACTGGCACATGCTGCAGCGGGTGTTCGTTGCCGACCTGGACGCCGGCCGGCTCGCCGCCTCGGTCGCGGCGGCCGAGGCGGCGGATGCCAGCGCCGGCACCGCCGCCGGGGCGGAACCCGCGGCCGAGGCTGAGCCAGGGCCCGGGGCCGCGGCCGGGGCCAGCACATGAGAGTCGGCATCGTCTGCCCGTACACCTGGGACGTCCCCGGCGGCGTGCAGGAGCACGTCAGGGACCTCGCCGAGGCGCTAATCGACCTGGGCCACCAGGTGTCGGTGATCTCGCCCGCCGACGACGACTCCCCGCTGCCCCGCTATGTCGTCCCGGCCGGCCGCGCGGTTCCGGTGCCGTACAACGGGTCGGTCGCCAGGCTCGCGTTCGGCTTCCTGTCCGCCAGCCGGGTGCGCCGGTGGGTCAAGGATGGCCGGTTCGACGTGCTGCACGTGCACGAGCCGGTGGCGCCCAGCCTGTCGCTGCTCGCCTGCTGGGTGGCGTCCGGCCCGATCGTGGCGACCGTGCACACGGCGAACCCGCGCTCCCGGGTCATGCACGCCGCGCAGCCCGTGCTGCAGTCCGCCCTGGAGAAGATCAGCGCGAGGATCGCGGTCTCCGAGGCAGCCCGTACCACGCTGGTCGAGAACCTGGGCGGCGATGCCGTGCTGATCCCGAACGGCGTCTCGGTACGCAGGTACGAGAAGGCGGATCCGCTGCCCGGCTGGCCGGGGCCGGGCGGCGCGCTCGGCTTCCTCGGCCGGATGGACGAGCCGCGCAAGGGCCTGGCGGTGCTGCTCGCGGCGTTCGAGCAGCTTGGCGGGGCGCGCCCTGGCCTGCGGCTGCTGGTCGCCGGGCCCGGGGACGTCGAGGAGGTCGTGGCGAAGGTGCCGGCCCCGCTGCGCGACCGGGTGATCCTGCTCGGGCAGGTCAGCGAGGCGGACAAGGTGCGGGTGTATCACTCGGTCGACGTGTTCTGCGCGCCGAATACCGGCGGCGAGAGCTTCGGGATCGTGCTGGCCGAGGCGATGGCCGCCGGGGCGCCGATCGTGGCCAGTGACCTGGACGCGTTCCGGATGGTGCTGCGGGGCGGCCAGGCGGGGGAGCTGTTCGCGATCGGTGACCCGGCCGAGCTGGCGGCCGCCGCCGGGCGCCTGCTCGACGACCCGCGGCGGCGCGCCGCGCTGTCCGAGGCCGCGGCCGCTGCGGTGCGGACCTACGACTGGCCGGTGATCGCGCGGGACGTCGTGCAGGTCTACCAGACCGTGACGCTCGGCGGCAGCCAGGTCGGGGTGGTGGGGGGATGACCAGCGTCATCCTCGTCATCGGCCTGGCGCTGCTGCTTGGCGTCTACATTTCCTGGCGTGCGGGCAGGCTGGACCGGCTGCACGCGCGGCTGGAGACCGCCAGGGCCGCCCTTGACGCCGCGCTGGTCCGGCGCAGCTCGGTGGCGCTGGAACTGGCGTCATCCTGCCTGCTCGACCCGGCGACCAGCCTGCTGCTGGCCGGCGCGGCGCACGACGCCAGGACCGCCGATGAGTCGAGGGAACTGCGGGAGAGCGACCTCACCCGCGCCCTGCGGGCCGCCTTCGGCCAGCCCGACTTCCTGACCTCGCTGCACGGCAGGGCCGGCGCCGAGGAGCTGCTCGCCGAGGTCGAGGCGGCCTCGCATCAGGTGTTTCTGGCCCGCAAGTTCTACAACGACGCGGTCGCCGCTACCCGGGCGGCCCGCCGCCGCTGGCTGGTCCGGCTGCTCCGGCTGGCCGGCGGCGCCGCGCTGCCCGTTTTCTTCGAGATCGACGACTCCCTGGTCGCTGCCGGTGCCGACGGCCCTGGCACGGACATGCCGCACCTGACCGGCTGACCGGCTCCGCCACCGCCCGCCGGCGGCGGTCGGCGGCAGCGCCTACCATGGATACAGCCACTAGCAGCGATCAAGTGAGGTCTCCGTGCCAGTCCACAGTGCTCCCGCCAGTACCGCCAGTTCCGCCAGCGGCGCGGCTCCGGGGACGGGGCCCGCGACGGGGACGCAGCGGGTCAAGCGTGGCATGGCGGACATGCTTAAGGGCGGCGTGATCATGGATGTGGTCACGCCGGACCAGGCGAAGATCGCCGAGGACGCGGGCGCGGTGGCGGTGATGGCGCTGGAGCGGGTGCCGGCCGACATCCGGGTGCAGGGCGGCGTGGCGCGGATGAGCGATCCGGACATGATCGACGGGATTATCGCGGCGGTTTCGATCCCGGTGATGGCCAAGTGCCGGATCGGGCACTTCGCCGAGGCGCAGGTGCTGCAGGCGATCGGGGTGGACTATATCGATGAGTCCGAGGTGCTGACCCCGGCCGATGAGGCGCATCACGTCGACAAGTGGAACTTCACCGTGCCGTTCGTGTGCGGCGCGACCAGCCTGGGCGAGGCGCTGCGCCGGATCGCCGAGGGCGCGGCGATGATCAGGTCGAAGGGCGAGGCGGGCACCGGGAACGTGGTCGAGGCGACCCGGCACATGCGCGGCATCCGGGCCGGGATGCGGCGGCTGGCCGGGCTGCCCGCCGAGGAGCTGTACGGCGCCGCGAAGGAACTGCAGGCGCCGTACCAGCTCGTCGCCGAGGTCGCCGCCGCGGGGAAGCTGCCGGTCGTGCTGTTCACCGCGGGCGGCCTGGCCACCCCCGCCGATGCGGCGATGATGATGCAGCTCGGCGCCGAGGGCGTGTTCGTCGGATCCGGGATCTTCAAGTCCGGCGACCCGGCGGCGCGGGCGGCAGCGATCGTGAAAGCCACCACGTTCCACGACGACCCCGACGTGATCGCCAAGGTGTCCCGCGGCCTGGGCGAGGCCATGGTGGGAATCGGCCTGGACGAGCTGGGGCCCGAGCAGCGCTACGCCGGCCGCGGCTGGT
>WNFX01003883.1_pt1 | contig 25869 bp, 20 predicted proteins | sample 5400111 | NCBI WGS metagenome assembly WNFX01 (sample SAMN13153363, study PRJNA577476) | soil metagenome | isolation source: 40 cm soil or saprolite under grassland replicate 1 | place: USA:California | collected 2016-06-15
GAGGTTCAAGTGACCATTCCGTCGAGCGACTCCGAGCGGCCGCGTCGCGCAATCGCCTGGCGCTGACGCTCATCGAGAACCGGCACCGGTTCATCCCCCACGCTCTCAACGCCTGTATCCGCCGAGCCCGCGGCGATCTTGTCGTCCGCATGGATTGCCGGGCTCGTTACCCGCACGACTATCTCCAACGATGCATCGCCGCGGCCGAAGAGACCGGCGCCTGGAATGTCGGCGGCTTGACGGTCCCGGTGGGGCAGAGCCGGGTCGAACGGACGGTTGCCTGCGTTGCAGATAACCCGTTCGGCGGGATTGGTTGGACGCGCCGTGCCACAGCGCGCGGACGTGTCGAGGTCGACACGGTTTACTGCGGCGCTTTCCGACGCGAGGTCTTCGAGCGTGTCGGATTCTTCGACGAGTCCCTTCCACGCAACGAAGACGAGGACTTCAACTTCCGGCTCCGTCAGGCCGGCGGCAGCGTGATTCTCGACCCCCGAATCAAGGTCTTCTATACCCCCAGGGATTCGGCGGCTGGGCTCTTCACCCAGTACTACGGATACGGGCGGGGAAAGGTCGATCTCATCCGGAAGCATCGCCAGACGGTCAGTCTGCGCAGCATGGTTCCACTCGCTTTCGTCGGCTCTGTCGCCACGCTGGCGGCAGCCTCGATTCGATCGCGCCCCGCTCGCAGGCTGCTCGCCGCCGAAGGCGCCGTGTACGCCGGGTGCTCCCTCGGTTTCGGCCACCGCGCCATCGTGCGCCGAGGGGAATCGTTGCACCTCCTGCCGAGCGTCGCCGCCATCTTCCCGGTGCTGCACGTCGCCTACGGCGTCGGCATGCTTCGGGGGTTGGCAAGCATCCTTGGCATGGGGTCGCGTTCCTCGCGTGCCGAGTCCTCGCAGGAGCCGTCGCAGGCACCAGGTCACGCCGACTGATGGGCGCGCCCGCGCCAGCCGAAGGCGAAGGACCTGCGGTCGCCAAAGCCTCGCGGCCTGTTCTGGCGCCGGTCGCCGGCGCAGCATCGCCGGAAGTTCTCGGCATCTACGTCGACGATCTCTTCTTCGTCAGCGAGGTCGAGGGGGAGGAGCTCATCTCGACGGACTGCGCCTTCTTCCTGTTCGCCTCCGAAGTTGGACGCCGCTTCGCGGGAACGGTGGTGTTCGCCCGGGCTCGTGCCGATGGCACCGGAGAGCACGCGCTCCCGCAGGGGGCGAGCGAGGTGCGTCGCGCCTTCGTCGGAACGCTGCGGGCTTTCTGGCACGGTCTCGAGGGCGTTGACATCATCTGGGTCTTCGGCCCGAACCCGTTCTCCATCGTCTTCGTAGCCCTCGCGCTCATCCGTCGTCGGCGAGTCGTGCTCGGGATCCGTCAGGACAGTTTCGAGTATTTCCGCGCGCGGGTCGGACGGCGGCGCGCGCATCCGCTACTCGCCGTCGCTTGGACGCTCGATCGACTGTGGCGTGTACTCGCGCGGCGGCTGGACGCCACAGTTGTGGGGGCGCAGTTGGCGCGCGCCTACGGTCCCCGGGCGCTCGACATCACCGTTTCACTCATCTCGAAGGATGAGATCGCCCGCGCGCTTCCAAACCGCGACTGGAGCGGCGAGATCACGTTGCTGACCGTTGGGCGCATAGACGTCGAGAAGGATCCATTCCTCACGGTTGAGGTCGTCGCCCGCCTGCAAGCCGCCCAGCCAGACCGCTTCCGCCTTGTCTGGCTGGGGCGCGGGCCGCTCGAAGAGCTGGTGCGGGCGCGCATCGCCGAGCTCGGCCTCGCCGGGTGCGTCGACCTGCGCGGGTATATCGCGTTCGGCCCGAAACTCCTGGCTTTGTACCGCAGCGCCCACGCCCTCGTGCACGTGTCGCTCACCGAAGGCGTTCCCCAGACAATCGTCGAAGCGCTTGCCTGTGGCACGCCTGTCGTCGCGAGCAGCGTCGGCGGAATCCCAGACATCCTCGACCACGGCGCCGCCGGTCTGCTCGTAGCCCCGAGACGCGCCGATGCGCTGGCGGAGGCCGTCCTTCGTGTGAGCGAGGACGAGGCGCTCCGACGGCGGCTCGTCGAGCGCGGACTGGTGCTCGCACGCGCGCGGACGCTCGAAGACGAGTCCGAACGTATTGCCCGCTTTCTCTCTCGCCCCCACCGCGTGGACCGGCGCGAATGATCCCGTCGACCGCGAGACAGTCGAATGACCGCGACGCCCGCGCGGGCGAGCAGAAGATTTGGCGCGTGCCCCTCGTCGATGTTTGCGTCGATCAAGAACTTCTCGAAGCCGCCAACGAGGCCCTGGCCTCAGGCTGGTGGAGCATGGGCCCGAGAGTCGCCGAGTTCGAACGATCCTTCGCCCGCTTCGTCGGCGCGAAGCACGGCCTCGCCGTCTCGAACGGCACGGCCGCGCTCCACCTCGCGGTCCTCGCGGCCGGCTGCGGCCCGGGCGACGAGGTGATTGTGCCCTCGCTCACCTTCGCCGCTGCGGCGAATTGCGTCGCCGCCGCAGGTGGGCAACCAGTCTTCTGCGACATCGTGGGCCCGCACGACCTCAACCTCGATCCGGCCGACGTGGAAGCCGCGGTCGGCTCGGCGACGAAGGCGATCATCGTTCTGCACTACGGGGGATTTCCCTGCGACATGGACGCCGTGCTCGCGATCGCCGAACGACACCACTTGCTCGTTATCGAGGACTGCGCGCACGCGCCGGGCGCGTCCGTGCGCGGCGGCTTCTGCGGCACCTTTGGAGACGTTGGTTGCTTCAGCTTCTTCTCGAACAAGAACCTGCCGATCGGAGAGGGGGGAATGGTTGTCACCGACGATGACGCCCTCGCCGACCGCGTTCGGCTGCTGCGCTCCCATGGAATGACCACAGTCACCTGGGAACGGCATCGAGGCCACGCTTCCAGCTACGACGTTGTGTTACCGGGCCTGAACTACCGCCTCGACGAGACTCGCGCGGCGATCGGCCTCGTGCAGCTCGGACTCCTCGTCGAACGAAATAACGCGCGAGCGCGGATAGCGTCCCGCTACCGGAAGGCTTTCGACGGTGTCAGTGGGCTTTCGGTGCCTTTCGGTACTGAGGACGCGCACCGCGAGTCGGCCCACCATCTCAGCGTCGTGGTTCTTCCTCCGGGTGCAGACCGCGAGCGCCTGCGGCAGCAGATGGCGTCGGAAGGGGTCCAGACGAGTATCCACTATCCCCCCATCCACCGATTCTCGGCGTATGGCAAGGCGCACAGGCTGCTTCCCGGCACCGAGGCGGTCGCAGATCGGATCCTCACGCTTCCGTTGTACCCGCATCTCTCGGACGAGGGCATCGAGATTGTCGTCGACGCGCTGCTCGGGGCGCTTCACGCCGACGACTAGTGGGAGTGATCCTCGGTCACCTGTGATGTCGTCTGCGTCTCGACTGCGAGCAGCGCGGATCATCGTTCTCTGCTACCACGGGATCAGCGAGACGTGGCCAGGGGCTGTGAGACCGTCTTCCCTGGACGCGCAGCTCCGCCTGCTGCTCGCCCGTGGCTACCGCCCCATCTGTTTTTCCCAGGCGGTGCTGAACCCGCCGCCGAGGAAAGCCGTCGTCGTCACGTTCGATGACGGCTACCGATCCGTCTTCACCGAGGCCTTTCCAATCCTGGCGTCGCTCGGGGTCCCGGGAACGGTCTTCGTCGCGACCGACTTCGTCGGCGCGCCGCTCGCCGCCTGGCCGGGCACGGACTGCTGGATTGGGAGCGCCTACGAGCGTGAGCTCGTCCCGATGACCTGGGACGAGCTCGGCATTCTCCAAGACGTTGGTTGGGAGGTCGGTTCACACGCACGAACGCACGCCCGTCTCGTCAGGGTCGGCGCCGCCGAGCTCGCCGATGAGCTTGCCGGCTCCCGCTTGGCGATCGAGGGTGAGCTGGGCCATGCCTGCCCTTCTCTCGCGTACCCGTACGGCGAGACCGATGTTCGAGTCGAGAGCGCCGCCCAGGCGGCGGGCTACGAAGCGGCATGCACGCTGACGGCTTCGTTCGAGGGTGCCTCGCGCCTCACGTGGCCGCGTGTCGGTGTCTACCGTCACGACGGACCGATCTGCTTTCGCGCCAAGGTCTCTCACGGCGTCCGGCGGTTGCGCGCCACTCGTTGGTGGTCAATGCTTCGACCTGAGCGTTTTCGCGGATCGTCCGAGTCCGGCTGTCCATGAGGCTCGACGTAGGACGGCTCGACGTCTGGCCGCCGCTCCCGCCTGCGTCCCATCTTCGCCGGCCTACCGGACCCGGGCACTTCCCACTCGCCGAACCCGGCGCAACGCTCTTTGCCCGCGCACGTCATGGCCTCTTTCTCGGCATGCGTGCGCTCGGGCTCCTCCCCGGCGACGAGATCCTCGCGCCGGCTTATCACCACGGTTCGGAGATCGAGGCGCTGGTCCAGGCCGGACTCGAACCGCGCTTCTACGAGGCGACCGAGATCCTCGAGCCGGATGAAGCGGAGCTCGAGCAGCTCCTCACGGCGAGGAGTCGGGCCTTGTACCTCATCCATTACCTCGGCTTCCCCCAGGACGCCGCGCACTGGCGACGCTTCTGCGACGAACACGGCCTCCTGCTGATCGAGGATGCTGCGCAGGCGTGGCTCGCCTCTCACAACGGCCGCGCGGTCGGCTCCGAGGGCGATCTCGCAATTTTCTGCCTTTACAAGACGTTCGGTCTTCCCGACGGAGCTGCTCTCGTCCTGCGCCGTGGCTCGGCCCCGGCCGCGCCCGGCAGATCTCGGCTCGGAATCGCGGCCCTCTCCCGGAATCACGGGCTCTGGCTCGTCGGCCGTTCGAGGCTCGCGAGCGCTGCGGCGACGGCGTTCGAGCGCGACAACGAGTACAGCGCGGAGGACGATTTCCGCCTGGGGACTCCGGAACCGCCCCGGCTCGTGACCCTCTCGCTCGCGTCACGCGTTCCTCTGGATGTGCCGGCCCGCCGTCGCGCTCACTACCGCATGCTGCTCGAGGAGCTTAGGGGGGATGTCCCGCGGCCGTTCGATCACCTCCCGGCGGGTAGCTCGCCGTTCGCCTTCCCGGTGGCTACCTCGCAGAAATCCGACCTGCTCGACCGGCTCGCGCGCGCAGGCGTGCGCGCACTCGACTTCTGGTCGGTGCCGCACCCGTCCCTTCCAGAGGAGCGGTTTCCTGGGGCCGCGGAGCGACGCGACACCACCGTCGGCCTGCCCGTCCACCAGGAGCTCCGCCTCGTCGATATCGAGCGTGTCGCCCAGGCGGCGAGCCGTCACCGGCCGGCCGCCCGCTATCGGCTCGAATGGTTCGGCGATCTCGATCAGGCTCTCGACGATTGGCGCAGACTCGCCGCGCAGAGCCGCAACGTCTTCGCAACAAGGGAGTGGGCGTCGCTCTGGTGGCGCCGTTACGGGCGCGGCAAGCCGTTGATCGTCGGCGTCCGCCGAGCAGGCGAGGGATGCTTTGCCGTCCTGCCGCTGTACGTCTGGCGTGAACACCCGATCCGGATCGCCCGCTTTCTCGGTCATGGCACGGCCGACGAGCTCGGCCCGGTCTGCGCGCCTGCCGACCGACCCGCAGCAGCCCGCGCGCTTCGTCGGGTGATCGCAGAGGCGAATTGCGACCTCCTGCTCGCGGATCATCTCCCGGCGGAGGACGGCTGGAGCTCGCTGCTAGGAGGAGCAGTAGTTCATCGCGAGGGCTATCCCCTCATCCGGGCCGCGGGAAGCTGGGAGGACTACCTGGCTTCCCGCAGCCGGCACTTCCGGAAGAAGATGTTGTGGCAGGAGCGCCGGCTCGCGCGCGAGCGAGGGCTCCGCTACCGCCTGAGCGAGAATCCCGATCTCCTTCCGTCCGACCTCGACACGCTCTTCGCTCTGCATGCGGCCCGCTGGCCGGAAGGAACCGGCTTCCTCGAGCACGAGGCGTTTCATCGCGACTTCGCCGCATGCGCGCTCGAGGCGGGTTGGCTCCGGCTGTGGTTTCTCGAGCTCGACGAGCGCCCCGTTGCCGCGTGGTACGGGTTTCGCTTCGAAGGGATTGAGTTCCACCTCCAATCAGGTCGCGATCCAGGGCTCCGCGACTCCGTCGGCTCCGTGCTGCTCGCGCACACGGTCAGGGAGGCGTTGAGGGACGGCGTCACGGAGTATCGGTTCCTGCGCGGGGCCGAGGACTACAAGCGCCGCTTCGCCACAGAAGATCCAGGACTCGAGACCGTTGGCCTCGCGTTCAGCCGCCTCGGCCGCGGCGCCCTTGCGGCGGGCCGGCTCGCCGGGTCGGTCGGGCCCATTCGCTCTGCCGTCAGCGCGCACATATCGGACGGCCGCCGGGAAGACGCGTCATTCGGATAGGGGCGAGACCGTGCTCTCGGCGCTACGAGGCGCGCCCGGCAAGAGCGAGGATGCGCTTGGCCGCCGCCCGACCGTACGTCCAGGCGGTCCAGTCGACGAATCCGGAAGGGGTGTGCGCGAACGCCTGGAAAAGAAGCCGCTTGCGAGTCCTGTCGCTCCACTGGAGCTTCCATTCCTCGTTCGCACCACCGAATTCGTAGCTGCGCAGCTGAAGCTCGAAGGCTCGAGCAAGCATCTCGTAGCGAAGAAGCATCGCGGGAGCGAGTTCACGGTACGCCGGGTCGTAGCCGGTCTTGAGTAAGTGGTGGCAGCTCTCGTCCTCGATCGCAAAGTCGAAGGCGAGCGGTTGACCGTTGAGGCGAAGGAACGCGAGCCGGAGCGAGCCTCTGCCAGCCGCCCAGTGTGCGACCTCGCGGTAGAAGCTCTCCGTCTTCGAGTCGGAGATGATCGCCGTCCGATTCCGCCCCTTCCAGGCAGCCGCCTCGATTCGGAAACCCTCGTCGAGGAGCTCGTCAAGCCGCGACGTGCCGTCCTCGACGGCCAGCTCGAGCCGTCGGCGGCCTTCCAGCTTCCGACGACGGCGGCGGAGCTCGCGCAGCAACTTTCCGTTGAGGCCGTCTCGATACGTCTCCCAGTCTCCGTCGGTCTCGACGTACGGTGACAATTCCAGCGTGCGCTCGAGAATGCGATAGCCGGCCCTCCTCACCACTGCGGGCAAGTCAGAGGCGGACAAGGTCTGTTCAGAGACGAATGCGAGGTGAAAGCGACGCGCCCGACGCGCTACGAGTTCCATCGCGACTTCCCGGGCAGCGACCTCGTCCTCGGCAAGGATTCCAAACGACGGAGTGTGGTAGTTGGCCGTTGACGCGAGGACTGCGCGCCTGCGCTCGAGCGGGACGAGCGCGCTGAGACGGCCCTCTCGGCGCACGCTTACGATCTCAAGCGCGCCGCGACCAAATGCCCGCCACCAGGCGAGGATCCAACCCGGCCGAAGCCACGGCGCCGTGGCCTTGGCGCGATCCGCGAGCTCATCCCACTCGTCGACGGCTGCGGCGAGCGTGTCAATGGCCGGCGGATGCATGAACGCCCTAATTCGGCGGATATGTTCCGTCGGCACTGTCAGACAGTGTCGTGGCGACGAGCGCCGGCTTTTCCGCCGGAGCCCCGCGTCTCAGTGCGCCTCGCGCCCCCTCCCAAAACGCTGCGGGGTCACCGCGGCGTGGGACGAGGTTACTGAGTCGATCTCCGAAGGCCCGCCTGAAGAGGAGAGCGACGGCGACGCCACCGGCCGTGTAGGCGACGCTCGACGCCACTGCGGCGCCAAGCCCACCGTGCGGGGGAATCAGCAGTACATCGAGGACGACTGTGGCGGTGAAAGCCGACCCGATCGCCGCAGTCTCGAGCACTGGCTTCCCCTGCGCGGTCAGCGCATTGCCCAGCAGTTTGACGGCAAGGATCCCGAAGGCGCCGGCGGCTAGTACTCGTAGTTCGGTGACCGAGCCGCGGAAGTCCTCACCGAAGATGGTCACGCAGAGAAGCGGGGCGGCAGCCACAATCGCCACGGCGAGGGGAAGGGTGATGAGGACCGCTGCTCGAAAAACAAGCCCGGTCTGCCGGGCCGTCTCACGGCTCGAGGCACGAACAAGGTCCGGACGCTGTACCGCGGCGAGCGCAGTGGGCAGGTGGAAGAGGGCTTCGGCCCACGCGACCGCGACACTATAGAGACCTAGCTCCCGCGCGCCGGAGATCGCTCCCACCAGCCACTGATCGAACCGGTAGTTGCCCAGCATCATGATGCGGCCCCCTTGCGCTTTGAGCCCAAACGCGACCGTCTCCCTGGCGAGCCGGAGATCCGGGCGGCCGAAGCCGCCGATGCGGTACTGCACACACCAGGCGAAGATCAGGGTGCCGAGTGCCTGGCCGCCGAGCCATCCAGCGAAGGCAGTGCCGACACTGATCGCGCCAAGCGCGGCCAGAACCCCGTTTACACCCACGTTGACGATCGGCACAGCCATGTAGCCGGCATTCGCGAAAGCGAAGCGATAACCGCTGCGGACGAGGAGCAGGAGGTAGGTCTGGAGGATGAGGAATGGGATCGAGGCAAGCGACACCCACCGGAGGCTGCTCCCCAGACCGCCACCGACCGCGGGGAAGATCGCGATCAAGCCGGCGACAAAACCGATCGCGAAGACACCGAAGACGACCGCGAGGACCAGCGAGTTCGTCGCGAGAGCCGGCCTGGATTGCGGTCGAATGCTGGCGAGGTTGACATTGGCCTGCTCGACGCCGAAGAGGGCCATCTGCGAGGACAGATAGGCGATCGTCATGAGCAGAGCGACTTGCCCACGGCCGGCTGGACCCAGTGTTCTCGCGACGATCACAACGTTTACGAGTGAGAGCCCGGCGACGGCGATCTGGGTACCGAGAGTGAAGAGCGCCGACGCAAGGAACGACGACGGCCGAAAATCGGCCGCCCCTGCGCGCTGCACGGCCGGACGGCGGGCGTCGGACGGGGTGTTTCCAGTCACACCGCGGAACCCCGACGAGGAGAGCGAGGATCGCTAGTCAACGCCGAGAGCAGCAGAGCCTGCTTGGCCTTTTCTCTGCGTCCTCCGTCGAGCGCCCCGAGAACGGTGAGGAGCATTCGGGTATCCACTAAGGAAGGCCGAGGCGGAGCGCAGACCTCGCATGCTTCTGGCCGATGACCGAGGAATGCCGATACAGCAAGCAGCAGGCCGGCCTGGGCCGGGCGCCGCACGAACTCGATCTTCTGCGAGCCAGACGCACTCAGCTCCCGGAGCTTCGGGTCGGCGTTCGACGGAGCGAAGGCGCGACCAGCGAGAGCGCAGATGGGGAGGTCCTGAACGGAGTCGCCGATCGCGAATGCCAAGTCCATCGCGTCGCGGCAACTCGTGGCGCCGTCGAGTTCCTCCGCGAGGACGCGAAGGCCGACGCCTTTGTCGATGTGGGCGACCGTGAAGTCGGTCTGCGACGGCGCTGTAATCGGCCGAAACCGCTCCGGATCACTGGTCCGCTCGAGTGCCAGTCTGATCGTGGTTTCGTCGAGGCCCGACGCCCGGCCATCCGTGTCGAGGCGATACGCACGTATCCCATGCTCGTAAAGCGGATCGAGCCGAACGCCTGGGATCTCGAGGAGGATGGCGCGGAGGCCCGCGAGTTCGTCACGATCGTCCGACGTCAGGAGACTCCGCACGTGACCAGAGGCGTGTGCATACACGATGGCTCCGTACTCCGCGATCCCGCCCGGGATGCGGTACGCAATGCAGCGAGCGCGCACCTCGGCGAGTGAACGACCCGTCGCGATCAGCGGACGATAGCCGTGGCAGCTGAGCGCACGAAGCGCCACGGCCCCTGCAGGGGAGATCGCGGGAAAGCCAAGCCACCTCGACTCCAGGACCCAATCGACGTCGATCGCGCAGAGTGGACCTGATTGCGGCTGAGTCAGGTCTGCGAAGAAGAGGTCACCGAAGTAGCGCTGATGCGCAAGTGCCATCGCCTGTCGTCCGGCGAGGAATCTTGAGAACGGGTCGTCACCAGGTCCCGCGGTGGGCTGATGCTCGTCTTCGCCCTCGCGACGCTTCACTGCCGCGAGGTAGTGGCGTCGGCCGATCCGGTGATGGTAGAGGAGCTGGTAGAGAAGCCACCGCTCATCGATAATCGTCTCTCCCGTCCTGCTCTCGTACTGCTTTCGAAGGCGATCGCCGAACTCGAGAGCCGCGGCCTCGGCGGGATACGAAGCCGCGTAATCGGCCGCCGCACATGCGAGGTCGAAGACGGCGTCGTAGCAATACATGTCTTCGTTCGAGTAGGCCCGCTCGTCGAAATCAACCTTCTGCATCAATTCGACGATCCGTTGCGCCGGCGGCGCGAACCAATGCGAAAGAGCCATGCTTCCGTCGACCACCGATGGGCGAACCGGCGGCCTGACAAGCCGGAGGGCGCTCCGGCGCGTCAGGGGGCGAGCGAGGTCTTTCGCCCCGCCAAAGACGTCGCTGAGCATGTCGGCAACAAGTTCCCAGACGGGTCCGCGACCCCTGAGTCGCCGGCTCGTGTCGTCGGTAACCGCGAGAGCCTCCCGACGCGCGATCACGTACGACGTTATGCGGTCGGCGATCCCGGCTTCCTCGGGAGGCCACGATGCGGTGAGCCGCCACGGGGCCGGTAACCACGCACGGTACAGCAGCCCGTCGTCCAGGCCGTAGATCTGAGGTAGGAAGGCCGGTAGGCGAGACGCAACCGCGAGGGCGTGCCTCCCGAGATAGCCGAGGCCGACGCCTCGAACGTAGACGTCGTGCTCCACCTGCTCGCCCGACCTTTCATCGACGAGGCGCGTCCGAAAAACCGCGCTCACGTGCCCCCGAGCAGGCGAGCCGCCGGTCGCCGGCACTGGGACATTTTTGACCTCTTCGATCGCAGCAACCACAACCTCCCGCCACCGCGTACCGCCAGAACATGCGATCGGCCGCCCACAGAGCAAACGAGCAAGAGTCTCGCGCACGGCGTGCTCCGAGAGTCTCTCGCGAATCGACCAATGCTCCCATGGAAGCACGATCGACTGGTACTTCCCAAGGCGAGACGGAAGCGATGCGGATGGTCCGAAGAGCTGCACAAGCAGCACAAGGGACTTTGGCGAAACGCCGACGCCCAGCAACTGTTCCGCGGCCTCCGCGAGCTGCAATCCCGTTCGAGGCGGATCGTCGACCACGCAGACCAGACCGCCGGCACGAACTGTCGCGGTGATCCGCTCGACCTCGTGAGACAACAGATCGTGCCCCGGCCGGAGCGTCAGGAACGTCACGTTCGAAAAGCCCTCCAGCTCCAGGAACGCGCTCTGAAGCGGCGCCAAATAGCTCCCAGACGTACGCAACCCCACGACGAGAATGGGCCTGCGGCGATCCGGAAATCTTGTCGCGAGCGAACGAGCGAACCAGCCACAGTCTTCCGGTCGCTGGTCGAAGCTGCGGAAGCACTGAGCGAGGCGGACCACGCTCTTGCGCAGCGACTCCGGACACCTCGCGACGGGCTTGAGTACGTCTTCCGCGACTTCCAGAAGCTCCCCCATGCCCGTTCCACCGAGGAGTTGACTTGGTTGGCCAGCGACCGCCCTCGCGAGCAGCCAAACGAACGAGGCGAGATCTGCCTGCCAGCGAATGAGGCGTTGCTGACGGACGCTCCAGCGACGAACCCAGATGCCTGCCGCACGCGCCAGCCGAGCGCTGCGGGCTGCGACTGAGCCAACCCGCCAGCGGGCAAGCTCCTCAACCCGAGCGGCGACCTTGCCGAGCGAATAGATGTCCCGATGAAGGTAGTCCTCGAGGACCTGGTTCATCCCCGCGGCCAGCAGGAATGCGTCGAGCACTTGCTCCTTCCTCCCCAGTGGGACGAGGACCTCGTGCGAGCCATCCGCGCGCGGGGCCTCTGGGGTTCGTGAGGTACCGCTGCCGAGTGAGGTGACAAGGAGAGCCGCCATCTCCCCGAATGCGAGCAGCAGGTCGACGACGTCAGAGAACCCGCCGGGCGGCACTCGGCCGTCGCTCGCGCGCTTAGTCCGGTGCGGAGAGGCTCCAGAGCCTACTGAGTGTCTTCGTCGCAACGATCCGTTTAGCTTCCTCGCGAGGTCGAAAATGCTCGAGCTCGGATGGACGCAACCTCGTGCGCCGCAATGTAGGCCGCTTCAAGGCTTTGCGCGATGAGCTCGAGGTATCATGCCGATATCCCTACGATATTTCCTGAGGTGGTAGGGGAGATGTCACGCGAGGAAGCGTCCGGTTGACGAGGATGCTTCTGCGTCCAACGCTCGGACTAGCCGCAACGTTGGTCGCCGCTGTGTTGCTCGTAAGCGGGTTCGCCGCGTCGCCGGTCGCGGTGTCCGTGCCACGCCCAACCGGTGCGCTGCCGGATAAGGGCGGTCTGAAGGCCCCGAGCACCTCGCCATCGAGCAGAACCCACAAGGCGGCCACTTGCCCACGTGGACGAGCGAAGGCTTGCCGATGGTATGTCGATAACAGCCCGTTCAACACGAAGATCGGTGCGCATCCGGCCATCGACCCGAACTCGAACCTGATGGTCCAACGCATGAGCGAGTCGGGTGGGTTCCTGCTTGCGGTCAAGCGCTGGAGCGTCCCCGTCTACTACGCGGGCGCCGGTACCAAGCGCTACAACGTGCGGATGTCCGGCTCCGGGCTGACTGCCTACCGCGTGCCGATCCCGGCCAACGCTTGGCCGTCGGCGCCGTTCCCCCCCGAGGAGACCGACGGAGCGATGATGATCGTCAACCGAAAGACCGGCTGCGAGTACGACTTCTGGGAGGCGCGAAAGCACGCCGACGGCTCCTGGGCGGCGCGAGGCGTGAACCGGATCAGAACGGGTACCGACGGAATCTACGATCGAGGGGCTTCGGCGCGCGGCTCAGGCTTCGCCCTCGGCGCCGGACTGATTCGTCCGGAGGAATTGAAAGCGGGAGCTATCAGGCACGCACTTGTCTTCAGCCTGCCTTCCGAGTACGTCAAGGGCGGCGGGCCCGTTCTCCCGGCAACCGAAAGCGACGGCCAGAGTGCGCTCGAAGGCGCAATCCCGGAAGGCGCACGAGTTCAACTCGCTCCGTCGTTCGACGTCAAAACGCTCGAGCACCCCTGGGAGCGGACCATTGCGCGCGCGCTCCAGGTTTACGGTATGTACCTGGCTGATCGCGGTGGCGGCGGCGTGGGCCTCGTCGCCCAGAATCCGCAAAGCTACCCGCGCAACCCCTACCACTGGGGCGACGGGAACTACGTCTACCTGCCCTCGAAGCTGATTTCCTCCATGCTTGTCCTCAAGCTGCCGCCCCAATACAAACCCACGACCAGACTCCTACCGAGCCGCTGCGGAGTAATCCGCTGAATGCAACGGTTGAGGCCGCGCTTCGCGCCGCCGGCGCCGAGCGTGTGCTCAGGAGCATGTTGCGCCACGTTGGCTACGACGTCGTCCGCTACACGCCCCTTAACATCGTGGGGCTGCGCCGACAAGGCATTCTCGAGGACGCGCGAATCAACGTCGTGCTCGACGTCGGTGCGAACGTCGGCCTCTACGGACGCCGACTCAGAGAGCTCGGTTATTCGGGACGGATCGTTTCGTTTGAGCCGGTGGCCGACGCATATGCGCAGCTCGCCGCTGCAGCTGCTCCCGATCGACATTGGGATGCGCGGAACGTCGCCCTGGGTCCTGCAGACGGCTCCGGCTCGATAACGGTTGCAGCGGACTCGAGATACAGCTCGCTGCTGCCAATGGCAGGCCAATACGTCCACGACGCCGTGGCGGCCGTCGGATCCCAGGATGTCCAGATCCACTGCTTGGACTCGCTCGCGCGTGACATCGTTCACGCGGGAGACCGCATCTTCTTGAAGCTCGACGTTCAGGGATTCGAGCTCGAGGTCCTCCACGGAGCGCAAGAAACCCTAGGCCAGATCTCAGCAATCGAGGTCGAGCTTTCGACGCGAACGGTCTACGTGGGACAGCCATTGCTTCACGAGGTCGTCGCGTATTTGTGCGAACGAGACTTTGAGATTGTCTCACTCGAACCCCTCTCGTTCGACCGCGGAACGGGGTATCTCCGTCAAGTCGACGCTCTGCTGATCCGCTGAGCCCACACCTCGCCAACCGCAGGTGCGGGCCACTCGCGCTCTGATGTAGGTTGGGGTTGACCCGATTTCGTTGACGTCTTGATACTCGGCGTTCGTGCCGGGAGAGAGGAGTCAGCGGGATGGGTCGTTCGTCGAAGTGGTCGCCGGAGTTCCGCGAGGAAGCGGTGCGGATGTATCGGGAGAGCGATGAGTCGATCGCGGCGGTCGCGCGTCGGCTCGGGCTGGGTCCGGAGACGTTTCGTCGCTGGGTGCGCGAGGACGAGGTCGAGCGCGGCCAGCGGGATGGGACAACGCGCGAGGAGCACGCCGAGATCGTGAAGCTGCGACGTGAGGTGCGCCGGCTGGAGGAGGAGAAGTTGATTCTGCAGAAGGCGGCGGCGTATTTCGCACGGGAGACAGGTCGGCTGCCATGACGTTCCAGCTGATCGATCAAGAGCGGGCGCACCACGCCGTCTCCCGGCTGTGCTCGGTGCTGAACGTCACTCGGCAGGGCTACTGGGCCTGGAAGCAGCGCCCGGCCAGTCGGCGCCGGCTCGAGGACGAGCGGTTGAAGCGGCGGATCCTCGCTGCCTGGGCGAAGTCCGATCGGACTTACGGAGCGCCGCGGCTGCACGCCGAGCTTCGCCTCGCCGGCGGCGTCAAGGTCGGCAGGAAGCGGGTCGCTCGGCTGATGCGCGAGCTGGAGATCCAGGGTGTCTCGCGCCGCCGCGGCCGGGTGCGCACGACGATCCCGAACAAGCGGGCGGCGCCGGCGCCGGACCTCGTCAACCGCAACTTCAGCGCCGCGAGGCCGGACGAGACCTGGGTCGCCGACATCACCTACGTGCCGACGCACGAGGGCTGGCTCTTCCTCGCCGCGGTGATGGACCTCTACTCGCGCAAGATCGTCGGCTGGAGCATGCGCGACGATCTCGAAGCGCCGCTCGTCGTCGACGCGATCTCGATGGCGATCACTCGCCGCAAGCCGAAGCCGGGCCTCGTCCATCACTCCGATCGCGGCTCGCAGGGCGGATTCAATCGGTCGTCGCAACGCTCGAGCAGGAGGAGTTGCGATGAGCGTGAGGAGTCGGAGGTCGGGTCGGGCGGGTCGGCCGGCGATGCGGTCGCCGGGGCGTCCGCCGGTCGGGCGTCGGCAGCATCGTCAGCGGTTTTGGGCGGCGATCGCTCGCGGTTTGTCGAGCGAGGACGCGGCTGCCGAGGTGGGGGTTTCGGCGGCGGTTGGTGTCCGGTGGTTCCGGGACGGTGGGCGGGATGCCGTCACTCAGCAGGGCTTCATTGTCGGGCCGTTACCTGTCCTTTGCCGAGCGGGAGGAGATCGCGCTCTCGCGCGCCCGTGGCTGTGGCGTGGTGGAGATCGCGCGTCAGATCGGTCGTTCGCCCTCGACGATCTCGAGAGAGCTGCGTCGCAATGCCGCGACCGGCAGCGGGTCGCTCGAGTATCGGGCCAGCACCGCGCAGTGGCACGCCGACCGTCGCGGCCGGCGCCCGAAAGCGGCGAAGCTCGCCAGCAACACGCAGCTGCGCCGCTACGTGCAGGACCGGCTGTCAGGTGCCGTGGAGCGCCCGGACGGGTTCGCGGTGCACGGTCCCAAGGTGGAGTGGATCGGTCGGCGTCAGGGCCGCCGCAAGGACCGGCGCTGGGCGAGATCGTGGAGCCCGGAGCAGATCTCCGCTCGGCTCCGTCTCGACTTCCCCGATGATGAATCGATGCGGATCTCGCAGGAAGCGATCTACCAGTCGCTGTACGTGCAGGGCCGCGGCACGCTGCGGCGCGAGCTGACCGCCTGCCTGCGAAGCGGGCGGGCGCTGCGGGTCCCGCGGGCCCGCAGCCGCCGGGGCAAGAGCTTCGTCGGCGAGGAGATCCTGATCAGCGCGCGCCCCGCCGAAGCCACAGACCGAGCCGTTCCCGGCCACTGGGAGGGAGATCTCATCCTCGGCCTGGGCAGCTCGGCGATCGGCACGCTCGTCGAGCGCAGCACCCGCTTCACCCTTCTGCTCCACCTCCCGCCCATGCCCGGCGATGGCAGTACACCAACGGTCTCCTGCGCCAGTACTTCCCGAAAGGAACAAACCTCTCAAGACACAGCGCCGACGCCCTCGCCGCTGTCGCGACCACACTTAACACCCGACCCCGCAAGACACTCGGCTGGAAAACGCCGGCCGAGGCGCTCGACGAACACCTACGATCGTGTCAACAGAACATCGTTGCGACGACCAGTTGAATCTGGGCAGTACGCCTCGATCGCGATGGGACGCACGCTGCGCGACTCGAAGATCATGGCCAGCATGGGCTCGAAAGGCGACCCCTGGGACAACGCCTGCGCCGAGAGTTGCATCTCGACGATCAAGAACGAGCTCGTCAAGCGGCGCACCTTCGCGACTCGCGACCAGGCGCGGCTCGCGCTCTTCCGCTACATCGAGAGCTTCTACAACCCGCTCAGGCGTCACTCGAGCCTGGAGATGCGCAGCCCCGACGAATACGAACACCGATACTGGGAGGACAACGCCACGGCAGCCGCCGCCTAGAAAAACCGTGTCAACGGAAACGGGGCAACCTCAACCTCAACCTCAACCTCAACCTCATCTTGGGGGCGCGCCCTCGAGCTGGTCGTGGGTCACCGTGAGCTTGCAGTAGCCGCCCTCCTGAGGGTCGATCTCCCAGGTCACGCGGCTCGGTTGCTCTTCGGCGAGCTCGGGATCGTAGAGCGAGCGCCAGCCGTGCACGAGCCGGGGTGGCGGACTAGTCGATTACGCAACCGACGAGGAAAGCGGCCGCCATCAGAAAGAGAACTAACACCATCGCAACTGCGACCGCCGTCGCCGTCGCCAGATTGAACCACTAGCGAGTCGGGTGGAAGAAGCCGTGTCGGCGAGGTGACTCGGCCCTAGGCGAGGTGGAACCGGTAGACGCGGGCGTCATGGGGTCCGAGCCAGTCGGTGAAGCCGACGTTTGCGACTTTGACGTAGCGGAACTTTTGCTTGCTCGCTTGGACGGGCGGCGAGGGCGGGTCTTGCGCGTATTCGGAGACAACCTCACCGGCGTTGAGCGGTGTTCCGTCGTCTCTGTAGGGAAGGCCGCTGAAGTGGACTTGGTCGGTTTTGGTTGCGCTGCGCCTGACGGCGATCACGTAGAGCGCGCTGCCAGCGCGCCGAGTTACGACCTCCACGTCGGTGGCACTACTTGCGATAGCCGCTTTTGCGGCTGGGGCGAGGAGCGCCGGCAGCGTTGCGCCTGACGTTAGCTCTTCGAGCAGCGGGCGAAGCACCAGGCGCCAGAAGGTCCAGTTCCAACCAGTCACCGCGTCGCGCGGCGCCATCACCTGTGTGTAGTCGCCGCCGAAGAAGGCGAGTCCGCGGGCACCGGCGATGATCGCCTGGTAGGACATGAAGCGCAGGTCGTGCAGCGAGGGGAAGCGCGGAACCCTATCTGGGTCGTCGTGCGACGGTATGACGCCGCTCCAGGCGATCTGCAATGTCATCCAGACGGGCTTTCCGTTCGCGGCAGCGACCATTTTCCGGGTCACGTCGCCGACCACGCTGATGTCCTTGTTCGGCATGTCCGTCGCGTGAACGTGCCCGTAGCTGATCGGGTAAATGTCGGCGCCCGTGATGTGGCACGCCTTTGCGTATGGCGCGAGGTCGGCGACCGTGCCGAGCGGCGCCTGGATGATCACGAGCGGGTGATCGGCATCGACACTTCCGAGTTTCTCGCGTGCGCGCACGAGACCCTCTGGCGGCGTTTTCCCGTGTTGGGGCTCATCGGCTCCTTTGTAGACGGCGAGCGCCGGATGGTCTTTGAGCGCCGTCGCGATCTTGACCAGCAGCTGTTCGGGTTCTGAGGTGGCACCAGCGGTTGGGGCAGGGAGATTGGCAGCGTTGACGAGGCGCAACCAGCCGTGCGTGTGGTGCTGTTGCGCGAGGTCGAGCCGTGCGTGTTCTTCGGCGATCTGCGCGTCGATCTCGGCCAGCTTCCATGGGTGCGCAAGCGAGCGGCCGCTGCGGATGAAGTTCGCGCCGCGGCCGCCGTTCGCAATCTCGGCCCAAGCGTCTTTGCCCTCAGGAGTTTGGCCGTTCTGCGGTGGAGCGTCCGAGAGGATGAGCGGAAAGACCTTCTGACCGTCAAGTGTGAGACAGCCGGTGGCCGCATCGATCGTTGCCTTCGCCATCTACCGCTGAGCTCGTGAAGGTGGCAAACGGTTTAGGAAACGCTCCATGAGAAGAACCTCTTTGAGGATCAGCGTGGTGGACGCATTCAAAGTGGTGTGGGCGCTAGGAGCGCGGCAAGCGCTGCGATCGCGGCGCTGCCGATCGCAACAAGAGCGTCGGGAATGGTCGTGTCGTTGTTGAGCGCCTTCAGGGTGAAGACACCGACGACGACGAACAACCCGGTCAGGCCGAGCGCGATCACAACGAGTCGGTAGATCCACTTGTCGCCGCCGCTGGGGCGGTCGGGCCAGGTTCTGCAAGGTCGCGACCGGATCTTGTTTGAGTTGCTCTTGCAGGCCGGCATCGCCGGCAACCATCGCAGCAAGCTCCGTTGCCGATTCGGTCTGCCTCCCTCTGCTCATCGTCTCCTCCCTCGTCTTGCCGACGCTCGCGGCCGCGGGTAACGCGCCGGGTTGGTCTGTTCGTGGTTGCTTGTCAAAGATGCCCCGCTTTGGCGAGCTGTGTGCGTGCGGCTAAGAGCTCGCGCTTCGCGCCGAGGAAGTCGGCCTGCAGGTCGGTTAGAGCTCCCGTGGTGAGATCTTGTTCGCGCACCCCGGTGTGGACCATCTCTTCGTGCCAGCGCCCGGCGGCGTCGATCAGCGGCTGGTAGTCGGCCAGAGCCGGAGCGGGCCGCGGCTGCGTCTCGGTCAGCAGCTCGCCAAGGTGATGCGCGGCGTTGACGCGTGCGCCCATGTCTGGGATCTCGCCCTGCGCGTTCGCGCAGAAGCGTTTCAGGATCGTTTTGATGATCGAGGTGTGATCGAAGACCGTGTTCGAGACCGATTTCGGTGCGGCCCAGGGCGAGATCACAAGCGCCGGGACGCGCGGCCCGTAGCGGTCCATCCCCGGCCGATCTGCAGCTGCCGCCGGAGGCGGCACATGGTCAAAAAAGCCGCCATGCTCGTCGTAGGTGATCACCAGCAAGGTCTTCTCCCACAGCTCGCTGCGAGCGAGCGCGTCGAACAGCTGCAGCACCAGTTTCTGGCCGGCGCGTAGGTCGCTCGGCGGGTGGTCGTCGTTCGATCCTGTCGGGCCGAAGGTGAGGTCGTAGAAGTTGGGATCGATCCAGGAAACCGCGGGCAGGTCGTGGGCGGCGGCGCGCTCGAGGAAGCTTCGGTGCCCGAAAAGGTCGCGGCGATCGAAATAGGCCGGTTCTGCTTCCTGGGAGAGGGTGCAGGTGGCGAACGAACGACGACAAGTAGTAGGGACGCGTTGGGCTGTGGTTGTCAACCAGCCCGCCGGAGGTTCCGGCGACGGCGTAGCAGCGGTTCGGCATCGTCGCACCTGGAACTGAGCAGAACCACTTGTCGCAAACGCAAAAACGTTCGGCCAGGTAGTCGTACACCGGCAGCTGCTCGGCAGTGTGGTAGGCCATCACGATCCCGGGAGAGCCGACGGTTCGCTTCCGTGTCTTGACGTAGTTGCTGACGAACCCGCCGCCGCTATTCGCGTACTGCTCCTGCACACACCAGCCCGAGTGGCAAGGATCCTGGTCTTTCACCAGCTTCGTGCCCTGAGCGGGATGCACGGTGTAGGTCTGGCCGTCGTAGACGTTCTTCATCTCCAGCGTCGGCCCGTCGATGTCGCCGCGGCCACGCTCGAGGCTCAAGAACCCGAGCATGTGATCGAACGAGCGGTTCTCCATCATCAAAACGACGATGTGGTCGATCTTTTGCAGGTTGTCGTCGGCGCTCACAACAGCTCCTCTCTCAGCCAGTCTTCTTCAGTGTCGGAACACAGAGGGTCTCGCGGCCGAACGCGCTGAGTATCTCGACGGAGCGGCCCTTGAACCGGTCGCAGATCGAGACGCGTCGCGTCTTGAAACCGGGGTTGAGCGAAAGCGCGAAGCAGACGAGATGCTCACGGCAAGCGAAGATCGTGCGCACCAGCGAGCTGGCGCCTTCCCGGGAGGGCCGGCCTGCGCCGCAGCACCGACGTTTCCTCAACAAGGGGCCACCTCCGTCGCTGCCTAGCGGCAATAGTCCTCCGGTGGGCCGGAAGAGTCAAGGCCTCCGGTGGACGTCTAGGACCTCAGCCCGCCGGATCCAGGATTTGGCGCGGGCGATCGGAAGCTCGGTCTGTGGCGACGGTTTTGGTGGGGCGCCAGCTAGGGCTGGGCGCGGAGCGCTTCGGCCACTCGTCGCCGTTTGGCGGAATCGCGACAATCGTGCCCGCGTCGGAGATACCCCGATACACGATCGGCCGCCGGCTCCTGTGTCCAGATGGGCGTATCGGCATGTGACCCCTTTAGAGCTCGTTTCACAATGAGTCGGCCGCCGCACCGTTAGCGTTCATTTGTGGTCTTTGTCCTCGTACACAGCCCGTTCGTGGGGCCGGGCACATGGACGTTCGTTGCGCAAGAGCTAGAGCGGCGCGGCGTGCAGGCGGTTGTCCCGTCGCTGCTCGCCGCGTCCGATGCGCCGCCACCCCAGTGGCAGCAGTGTGTGGAGATCGTTCGCGCCGCCACGACGATGGTGTCGAGCCCGATAGTCCTCGTCGGTCACAGCGGCGGTGGCCTGCTCTTGCCGGCGATCGCCAGCGCAGTTGCTCCGGACGTTTCCCGCTTCATCTTCGTCGACTCCGGCCTACCGGCGACGACGGGCGAGACTCCATTCGTGCCACCACAGTTCCTCGAGCAATTCGGTTCGCTCGCCGTCGACGGCAAGTTGCCCCCTTGGTCGAGCTGGTGGGGTGAAGACGCGATGAACGAGCTCGTTCCCGATGAGGTTACGCGCGCCGCGCTTGTCCGCGAGCTGCCTTCTCTCCCTCTTTCCTACCTCGAGCAGACCGTCCCGAGCCCGGTCGATTGGGAACGCGTCCCCTCCGGCTACCTTCTCTTCTCCGACGCCTACAAAGAGGCCGCAGCGGAAGCGCGCAATCGAGGGTGGCGCGTGGAGGAAATCAGCGGAGCACAACACCTCCACACGGTTGTCGCCCCCGTAGCCGTCACGGATGCCCTTCTCCGCCTGACGGCCGATTAGCAACGGTGAGCCCGCAACTTCATCTTTGAGCGGAGGAGCGCGTGGGGTACGAAGGTTTGTCATTCGCATCGAGTGGCCTTTTTGAGGTAGTGGTCTCGCAGGGGACAACGACATCGCGGCCCGACCCCCTCCCCGCGAAACCTCGTCCAACAAAGGCCGGCACGGCACCAGGAGCTCTTGTCGCCTTTCCGCCAGAACGCGACAGTGCCGCAGCGCTAATCCGGTCGGCATGCCATTAATTGAGATGGAGCGTGTCGCGGTTCCGCCAAAGTACGACAACGCAGAAGCTGCGGCTGCTCGCGTCGGCACGGAGCCGGCTCGAGCAACTCGGCTTCTGGGTACGAGATCACCGCTGCGAGAGCGGCCGTGCAATAAATTGGAGAGGGCGGCGAGGCAGAAGCCGCCCTCTCCTTGATGCCGCTAGCTCGGGGTTCAGCTCTAGGTTCCGCTAGCAGCTCACGTTTCCGTTAGGAACGGATCCGTTGGACGTCGGCGAGCTGAAGGTGCAGGTGAGCGTGAACACCACGGGACCGGTGCCGTTGGTGTCCGGCTGCCGGACGGTGATCGTGGCGCTCGTGAACTGAAGATCCGTGATGTCCTCGCTCCAGTTCGGGTTCGCGCAGTCCGGCGCGCCCGCGATGGGTGAGGTCGGCGCTTCCGTTGTGACGTCGAACGGAACGTTGCCGTTGATGATCGAGCCGGCAGGAATCGCCTGGCTGCCGCTGACCGTGATCGGTGCCGGGTTTTGGCCCGGGGCTGCGTGGGTGCCCTTGTTCGAGCAGACAGCTGTGACGTTTGCGGTCGCAGTCAGCGTGACCGTGATGTCCTGCTGCCCCAGCCCGGAGAGCGCCCCGGATACGTTGAGCTGCGTGCCGAGATCGGTGAATGACGGCTTTGCGTGCGCCCCGCCCTTCAGATGGACGCTCGCCGCGGTCGCGAGCGACACGGATGCGCAGGCCACCACAAGTACGGACAAGAGAGTCGATAGTCGTCTCCGAGCGCTACCTCCGCTTCCATGCGCGATAACTCCGGAGGCACCTCAGGGTCCACCCTCGGACCCCCGGGCGCAATCGGCCCAAGGGCCCATTTGGCGTTGATCTTCGCCAACGCCATAGGTTTTCTAGCCGCGGGGAGCGTCGTTCGGATCCTCGGCGATCGCTAGACAGCACACGCCGCCAACTGCTTCGCTTAGTGGCAGTGTCGGTCCCGCCGCACTTTCGCCCATATCCCGAGGACGACGGATTCGGCTCCAGTCTCTTCGGCCTACTCAGAGTCGTGCTTTCCTCGCCGTCGTGTGTGGAGGATGGTTCCTGTTCGTCGTCTGGATAACGGGCGGCTGGGACAAGGTCTTCTAGCTGTAGTTCCTGAGCACGTTGGTTCATCCGCGTTTTACCGCCGCCACGGCATCAACGTCGAGCGGCTTCTCACCGACAACGGCAGCTGCTACCGCTCGACGATCCATGCGCTCCCCTGCAAAGCGCTCGGAATCGAGCACCTCCGCATCCGGCCCTACCGGCCGCAGGCAAACGGGAAAGCAGAACGCTTCATCCGCACCCTCCTGCAGGGCTGGGCTTACGGCGCGATCTACCGCTCAAGCAACGAACGCACCCGAGCACTTGACGGCTGGCTCTGGCACTACAACCATCGCAGGCGACACTCCGCCCTCGGCCACCAACCCCCGGCCAGCAGAACCAACCTGCTCGGGTCCTACATCTAGCGCAGCGGGGCGACACGATTGCGGCTCTGTTGCCTTGCTGGATCACCGTGGCAAATAGTTCCTGAAACCGTTCATACACGCGCTCCGGCTCCAGACCCTCGGCCAATTGACGGGCTGCCGCAAGAAGGATTTGCGCGACCTTGGCCTTCCGCTTGAGCTCTCGGTCCCTTATGTGTCGCACGTGGACCCCGCGTGCCCCGGGTGGGTGCCCACCCCCGCGAGCGCCGAGCCTCTCCGGGCGCGGGAGTCCCGGCGGGAGTCCCCGAGGGCGACCGGAAGCGAAATCCGGGCCTGTGCGGCTTCTATGCGGTGGAGTCAGGCGCTACCGGCTTCGGGTCACACTCCATGGCGGCGTTTCGCGAGGACGATTGCGGACCTCCACGTGGTGATCCATGACGCCGCGACGAGGAAGCAGAACCGCCGCCACACTGATGGTCATGGAGTTCCCCAACGCCGACCGCGACCCGCAGAAGTCATCGCCGTGCCGCCGCAGATGGCGACGGCGCGTAGAAGTCTGTTGCGCTCGTGAAGAAGTGCAGCGGCTACAAGGGACGTCCGTTCGCTCGTGGAGCTGTCGGGTCACGCGTTCATCACCGGGGCCGGTTTTTGCGATCTCATGCGGGGGAAGCAGCGTGATCGAGCGTCGTCGGCTGGTGCGCCGTCTCGGGCTCGTCCTCCTCCGGCGGCACTACTACGTACAGCCCGACGGCAAGCAAGAGCTGATCGGCAGCTGGTTCTCGTTCTCGATGTCGATTGGGAACCGGCCGGCGGCGAGCTCCGGCTCCGACCGACTTTGAGGTTGACCCGGTGCTGAAATTCGCTGCGCTCACATGCCCGAGAGCCCTCAGAGGAGAGAGACGGCGCTCAGCGCTCCTTCGCCTTGACGAAGCCGTCCGCTGACTGGTCGAGGTGAGGTGGAGAGAACATGTAGTCATCGGATTCCGGAGACTGTTTGGCCGGCGGTGTGTCTCGGCGGCGCCTACCGGTGCGTCGCCTCCACTGGCGGCACGGTGCACGCGCGCCAGTGCCCGCCCTCCGCGGGTCGGCCGTGAGCACAATCGTGGGTTGGCCGCTCGCCTTCGTCGCGAGCAGGGCGGCGCGCAGGACTTCCGAACCGTTCACAACCTGTGTAGGCAGGACACCCAGTCGCAGGCGACGACCGGGTAGTGTCCGGCGGCAGGTCGTAAACGACGATCGAGGGCCGACTGGCCCACCCGCCTCTCCCGCGGCGCGGGCGGTCGCGGCGCTGTAGTCCAAAGTAGATCGCGTGGCGGAGCGAGCCTAGAAGCGTCGCTACTTGGTGATGAGCTCGGCCGAGTAGAGTCGTGGGGCAGCCGCTCGAGCACGCGCCGGTGCGGCTCCCGGGACGGTGAAGAACCGCGGGATTGCCCGCTCCGACAGCCAGCCGAGCGCCGGTTCGCTTCGAGTACCTCGTTGATCCGCGTCATGGTCGCCGCCGAGAGCGACGAAATCGACACGGCCGCGCCACGGCTCGAGCGCGAACGACATCGCTCTCCCGACGCTCATCGCCGCGAAACGGTGAAACGTTGTCCGACCGGCAGGGCAACGACATCGCGCTCTGACCGCCCTTCGCCCCGAAACGTCGAAACGTAGAGGTAGACCAACGGCTAGACGGACCCAAGACGGTGCACGTTAATTCGGCTTCTCGCGCGACCGTGGGACGCGAAACTCATTGCCGCCGGTCGAGCGCATCCGCGGCGCCGTTGAGCGTCGGCAGGGACTGGAGACGACTGCCGTCGGCCTGAATCGTCGAACCAGCGCGGAAGACGTGCGGTCCCGAGTCAAATGGGCGACAACGATGCCGCCGTCCAGAAGCCATGCCGAGATGGCATCGTGACCGCGAAACCGAGTCACGCGTCTCGGGCTCGAGCCGTCTACGTCGATGACGAAGACTTCTCTATCGCCGCCGGTTTCATGCGTGTACGCGAGCGAGTGTGTTGAGTTCCTCCGGAGCAAGGAGTAAGCAGGTTTAGGGCGAACACGAACGCTTCGTCCAGTCCAACTAGAGGGGGTCGCAAAATGCGACGTTTAGCCCAGCGGCTTTCGCCTGCGACTGTGCTGGCGGGGATCGCTTTGTTCGTAGCACTTGGCGGTACCAGCATCGCCGCGGTCTCGGCGCTTCCGCGGAACAGTGTCGGCACCGTTCAAGTGCGGAATGGTTCGCTATTGCAAGTGGACTTCAAGAGAGGGCAGCTTCCGGCCGGCGCACGTGGGCCCGCAGGACCTGCCGGTCCCGCCGGCCCTGCCGGGCCGGCCGCCAAATGGGCGCTGGTCTCCCCCAACGGGAGCATCGTTGTGCAGTCAGGGGGTATCACCGCGAGCGCGAAACCGGGACCCGGGCAGTACATTCTCGACTTCGGAAGCTCGGTGGCCGGGAAGCTGATCATTGCCTCATCGGGCCGCGCGAGTGACGCCGAGTTCCGTGGGACGGTCAGCGCCGGCCCTTGTGGCGGCACGGTCGAGGGAAGTGTCTGCACGGTCAGTAACGACCCGAACCACGTTCAGGTGATCACAAATAACCCCGGCGAAACCGCACGAGAGGATCACGCCTTCTACGTAGCCGTGATCGGCTGAAAAGTCGAGGCGGATCGAGCTGACAGGCCACCCGGCTAGAGCAGATGCCACACGGGGGTGGCCTCGACGATGCCGCGGGCAGACCACCTCACCCGAAACGTCGAAACGTCGTCCGATGCCGGCAGGACGGCGAATCGCGCTCCGACCCCGAACCCACGAAACGTTGAAACGTAGTAACGACGCGAGCACGACTGTCGCCTTTCCGCCAAAACGCGACAGTGACCCACGCCGCCCCGCTTCCAAGAGAGGCGCGATGGCAGTCGATCGGCGGCGGAGGGGAATGTCCCTCGGCTTCGCACCGAGGCCCGAGACGGTTTGCGCAGTGTTCGGTTCGTCTCTCAGGCAGTCGGCGAGCGCCTACTTGTCGCTCCCGATCAGCGCTAAGAGCTGCCGCAGCGGACGCTCCTCG
>WNFX01001343.1_pt1 | contig 25862 bp, 24 predicted proteins | sample 5400111 | NCBI WGS metagenome assembly WNFX01 (sample SAMN13153363, study PRJNA577476) | soil metagenome | isolation source: 40 cm soil or saprolite under grassland replicate 1 | place: USA:California | collected 2016-06-15
GGATTGGGCTGAGGTGGAGGCGTCTTTGCTTGAGCAGGGGCGAGGTCATCTGGCATCTTGCTTTCTCCTTTCCATTCTAAGAGGCGCGTGGCGAGAGCGTCGTGCGGAGTCGGTCTCCTCTCGCTGTTCTCATACGCCCACAGGCAGTGTCAAATGCTGATTGCTTCGGTAGTATAGCACATGAGGAAGCACACACCTTCTCTCATCACGGCTTGTGTGCCCAAGACAGCTGGGTCAAATCAGATCGGGATGGCTCTGAGAAGTTGCTTGGAGGTGTCGTGCGGAGACGATCACAGTCACTCAAGTTTTGCCTCTCTTCTTATTCCCAAACACGCTCTCAAATTTACACCTGTGGACTGATGGTTTTTCCCTTTACATCAGCCACAAAATGATCTATTATGTAGTCAGTCTATCCAAACATTTTTTGGATGTGCATACTACACAATGAACTTTGAGGAGTGTCAAGTCAACTATGAGTCCGCGCCCATACCGCCTCGGCCAGCGCCAGGCAGCCGCCGAACAGACGCACACCCGCATCCTCACTGCGGCACGCGAACTGCTCGCGGAAAGCCCTGGCTTCTCCGGCTTCAGCATTGACGCCGTCGCTCACAAGGCCGACGTCGCCCGCATGACCGTCTATCACCAGTTTGGCTCCAAAATCGGGCTCCTCGAAGCCCTGAGCGACTCCCTGGCAGCCCACGGAGGGATGGAGCACCTGGCCGATGCCTTCCGTCGCCCCGACCCGCTCGACGCTCTGGATGAATACATTACCGTCTTCAGTCGCTTCTGGAACACGGATCGACTCGTGATGCGCCGGCTCCGAGCGCTGGCAGCACTCGATCCGGACTTCGAGCAGGTGATACGGGCACGAGATGAATGGCGGCGCCATGGCCTGCGTGTACTCAGCGAGCGGCTCGCAGAGAAGTATGGACGTCCTCACCCCGAAACATTCGACGAGATGGTCGACATTCTCTTCACCCTGCTCAGTTTCGAGAACTTCGATGCTCTCGCCGGTCCCACGCGCAGCCTGGAGCAGGTGGCGCCCGTGGTGCAACGGGTTGCCCGTGCGGCACTTGGTCTGGACGAAGGATAACCTGCCGTGAGCATCGAAAGATGCCATAAATCAGGCAGAATTAGGCTGCACCAGTACCTTATCAATGCGGCGTCCATCCATGTCCATGACTTCAAAGCGGAATCTGTCCCACTCAAATTGCTCGCCGGTCTTCGGAACATGTCCAAGGTTGAGCAGCACGAAGCCTGCTACCGTATTGTAGTCACCACTTGCCTCTTCAGGTAGCTTTCGAATGTGCAGAATATCCTTCAATTCCTCTATCGGTAACATGCCGTCAAGTAACCACGACCCATCCTCACGCTCAACCACCTGTGGATGATCTATGTCTTCGCGTGAAGAGATATCACCCACAATCGCCTCGAGGATGTCATTCAGCGTGATCAAGCCCTCGATATCTCCATACTCCTGAATGACTAATGCTGCTTGTGTCCCTGTTTGCTTGAATAGCTCTAAGACCTTTAGCGTACTGGTGCTTTCGAGGACATATACTGGTTCCTGCAAGACGGCCTTCAAGTCAAGCGGTTGACCCGTCATGCATTGCTGGAACAGGTCTTTGACATGTACCATCCCCAGGACATTGTCCAGGCTCCCATCACAGACGGGGAAGCGAGAAAAGCTGCTCTCGCGTATCGCTTGGTTGATTTCTTGTGGCGTATCATTGGCGTCAAGCCAGGCGATATCAGGCCGGTGGGTCATCAAGATACTGACACGCCGGTCTCCCAGGCGAAAGATCCGTTCGATCATATCTTGTTCCGCAGCCTCAAACGTTCCGATCTGCGTCCCTTCTTCAAGTAAGACATTGATCTCCTCCTCGGTGATGGGTGGCTCGGTAGATGGTCGCAAGCCGATCAGTCGCAGTATTCCCTCGGTTGAAATGCTCAGCAGGTGGATAAAGGGAGAAGCGATCGTCGACAACACTCGCATAGGAGTCACCATGAACATCGCAATGCGTTCAGGATTATTTAAGGCGATGCGTTTGGGAACCAGCTCACCAATCACCAGTGAAAGATAGGTGATACAGAGTACCACAAGTGCAAGCGCAATCGCAGCACTATAGGGAGCGAGCCATGAGATAGCACCTATATACACTGCCACTGCCTCAGCGATAGATGCTCCACCAAAAGCCCCTGCTAAGATGCCAATGAGGGTAATCCCTAACTGAACGGTTGAGAGTAACCGATTCGGGGAGTTCACTAATTCTAGTGCAGCAGCAGCTTTCACATTGCCTTCATTAGCCCATTGTTGTAATCGAACTTTACGCGCGGAAACAAAGGCGGTCTCAGATAGTGCAAAGACACCATTGGCGATAATAAGGAGGATGACAATCACGAGTTCAATTGTGGCAAAAGGCATCCTGTTCTACTCCTTCTCTTGTAGCAAGTTGTGGCATACATAAAGGTTGAGTGAGAAAGCCCCTACATATGATACACATTCTAGCAGGTGAGAATGATATACTCCTAGATCTTCCCTATTTCGTGTATATTGAAGAGCGCCAAAAAAATTACTGTGCAAAATGCGCGATAGTTACACCATATCACGTATTTATGGAATGAGGTACACATAAAATGACACAAACTACATCCACTGAGGAACAACCACAACCGCAGGCACATATCCTCCCTCAGCCCTATATTCTCGCCCTGGATATCGGCACCTCCTCAGTACGGGCATTGCTCTTCGACGCCACTGGCAATGCAGTCCCACATGTACTTTCGCAGCACACTTATACCCTCAATACCTCAAGCGATGGTGAAGTTTCGGTTGACCCCGACATGCTAGTAGAACTCATTTCGAAGACCATAGGCGAAGCTCTCGCAGCAGCAGGTCCACTGGCCTCGCAGATTGGAGCAGTAGCAACCGATACTTTTTGGCATAGTCTCATGGGAGTTGATACTTCCGACTGTGCTGTCATGCCCCTGCTCACCTGGGAAGATACTCGTCCTCGCACTGCTGCAGCCGAGCTGCGTAACCAACTAGACGAGGCAACAGTCCATGAGCGTACGGGTGCCAGGCTCCATGCAAGTTACTGGCCTGCGAAACTTCGCTGGCTTTCGACAACCCAGCCTGAACTTATCCAGTCTACTGCCCAGTGGCTTTCCTTCGGCGAATACCTGCACCTCCGGCTTTTGGGACGTTCTGTTTGTAGTCTCTCGATGGCTTCCGGCACCGGCATGCTAGTCACGCGCACTCGTTCCTGGGATACGCAGCTGCAAGAGCTACTCGGTGTGCGAGCGGAGCAACTACCTCCGCTGGGTGATCTGCATGACGGCATAACGGGACTGAAACCCGAATTCGCTTCGCGTTGGCCGGCACTACGCGATGTTCCCTGGTTCCCGGCTGTAGGTGACGGGGTTGCAGCAAACGTAGGGTCAGGCTGTGCATTCGAAGAGAACTGGGCCATCACCATTGGCACTTCCAGTGCGATACGCGTGGTAGTCTCACCGGATGCTGTTACCCCGTCCAAGGGACTCTGGTTCTATCTGCTGGATAAGCGGCGTGGCTTACTCGGAGGTGCCCTTAGCGAGGGTGGAAACATATTCGCCTGGCTTGGATCAACCCTGAAGCTTCCCCCACTCGCTGAAGCAGAAGCGCTTATTGCCACTTTGCCCCCGGATGGGCATGGCCTGACGATACTCCCATTCATTTCGGGTGAGCGCAGTCCTGGCTGGCATGGTGAGGCCCGTATGGCAGTCACTGGGATAACTACACATACCTCACCGCCCGATCTCCTACGAGCCTCTCTTGAAGCGCTGGCCTATCAACTTGGCGTGGTTTACGAACAACTGAATACCGCCCTGGAGAAGCGTGAGATTGCCCCCATGCTCATCGGCAGTGGAGGAGCCATGCTTAGCTCCCCAACCCTGCAGAGCATTATCGCCGATACTCTCAATGCGCCCCTTTATCCTTTACTCGAACGCGAAGCCTCGGCCCGTGGCGTCGCGCTACTGGCACTCGAATCGCTGGGTATCATTCCCGACATAGCGCAGGTCCCAGTAGAACTTGGAGCGCCCGTCCTTCCCGAAGAGGCACACTACGCAATTTACAAACAAGGCTCAAAGCGTCAGCACAAGCTCTACCAGGCGATTTTGGGCGACTAGCAGCTGCTAGTCGCCGGCCTGACCTTCTATCCCCTCTTCTACTATCTTCTCAACATCATTCGCGATTTCTTGCACAAGTGTCGCCATGCCACGTGAGAATTCACGCCCGGCTACCTTGAAATGTTCCCTGGGTTCCGGCGGCAGCATATTCACAGGTACAAGCGCTACCTGTACTCCTGCTCGAAATAGACTGCGGAAGAATTGCTGGGTAGCCTGCATGAGTTCGTCACGCTCAGCTGTGTAATCAGGTGTCTCGGTTTCAGGTGCCTTTCCCCCTTGCTTTGCCTTATTGTCTACCATTAGATTACCTCCCTATTTGTTTTGATCGTTTATCATTTGCCTCTCCAACTGTTATTATAAACGAAAAACCTGGTTTATGCTGCCTCTCAACTTACGTTCCGCATCCGACATATAATATACTTACTGAACGTACCTTCGCTCGTTCGCCATGACGGAATTTCTAGCAGGATTCAGTTGACTTGACCTGCATTGCATGCGCAGGAGGTAACAATGAGCGCCCCAGCAGGCTCTTATATTGATGAAACCACGTTTTATACTGACGTTGAGTATATCGAGACACTCTGGCGGCGAATACCAGTTGGTCCGCTGGATATGCCATTGATAGATATCGGTGAGGGAGAGCCTTTAGTTTTCGTACCCATCCTCGAACACCTTGAATTTGTCTATGCGCGTCAGATACGCATGTTTAGCCAATCCAGGCGCGTCATCATGTATCGCAGGCAGGAAGCTCGTATGCAGCCCTTTGGGCTGGTCGAACGCGCCGAAGAACTGCGAAGAGTACTTGACAGCCTGGGTCTGGCACGTGTCGATCTTGTCGCACATGGAGATGCTGCCATGGTACTCTTCGAGTTCGCGAATCGCTATCCACAACGTTGTCGCTCGTTGATCATCATCGCCCAGGGAGCCGATTACCAGATAGCCCCGCATCCTTTGATCTGGCTCTTGCACGAACTTTTTGTGCGCCTGCCAGTCGAATACTTCCTTCCCGCGTGGTTCCTGCGACGCAGCGTCATCAACTATATTGTTGCCAGCAGTCACACAAATGCATACACTCGCGACTCTGCGACCAGTGACAGCCCAACTTGTAGCCTGCCTCGAGGCTTCATTGAAGAACAGTTCCGCAAGATTGCGCTTTGGCCTTTTGTCTACAAGTTCTCAGTATTGCCCATCATTCACAACTACGACATACGTAAACGCCTGGAACGATTGACTATGCCTGTTTTCCTTATTAATCGGGCTGATGATGTGCTTGCTCCCGAATCAAATACGCGCTGGCTCGCCGAGAACCTACCCAACTGCGCTGGCTATCACGTCCTCTCAGGTGGGGAACGTTTCTTTATGTATTCACAAGCAGACACCGTCAACCAGCTCATGGAAAAATTTCTTATCGCGATAGATCCACCAGAGATCGCCCCTACTATGGACGATACCAGTAAAATACTTCATTCGTAGCAAAGTGGTTGCCCTGGGCACTGAACATGAACACACCAACTCCTCCATATTTCTCCATCATTATCGTTGGCGCAGGCCCAACGGGTCTCGCAATAGGCAACTTGCTTGGCATGTTCGGTATTGATGCCCTCATTCTCGAACGCAATCCTGGTTTAAGTGACTATCCCAAGGCTATCGCGCTCGATGATGAAGGCCTGCGTATCTGTCAGGCCATGGGTCTGATTCATCCCGTTATTGAGAATGTCCTTCTGGATATCGATGCCCACTACATTTCAGGCAATCGCTACCTTGCCAGGGTTGCGCCCACCAGCAAGAAAAATGGCTATCCACTCATCTCTACATTTCATCAGCCTGAGTTTGAAGCCACGCTGCTACATGGCCTCAAACGTTTCCCTTGCATTAACGTACAGTTTCAGTACACCGTCGAATCATTCGAACGGAGTGATACAGGTGTTGTCCTCTCCGCTCGTACTCCCGAGGGTATGCTTAAGACGTTTGAATGCGCGTACTTGCTGGCCTGTGACGGCGGTAAAAGCACTATCAGGCGCCAGCTTGGTATTCCTATGCAAGGATCAACCTTTTCACAGAAATGGCTGGTGATTGACACCATCAATGACGATGATCCCTCTGCCGTTGCCACCTTTTTCTGTAACCCAAATCGGCCTGCGGTTACAGTTCCAGCCCCACATAGCGCTCGCAGGTGGGAATTCATGCTGCTTCCCGGCGAGAGAGAAGAGGAACTGTTGCGCGATGAGAAAATACGTACACTGATTCAACAGGCCGGGGGAACCCGCAATCCGCATATTAGCCGCCGGGGCATCTATACCTTTCACGCCGCGCTTGCCCAAGACTTCTCAAAAGGACGTGTTTTTCTGTTGGGTGATGCAGCGCACCTCATGCCGCCATTTGGGGGACAGGCTATGAATTGTGGCTTGCGTGATGCTCACAACCTTAGTTGGAAACTGCAAATGGTGCTGCAAGGCCTGGCAGGTCCAGCACTGCTCGCTACCTATAGCCAGGAGTGCCATGAGCATGCAGCGCGTATGATATGGCTTTCAAAGTTTTTAGGAAAAATCGTTATGCCTACATCGAAGCCTGCAGCCCTGCTACGTGATAGCGTGTTTTTCACACTTAACAATATACCTGCCATTCGTGAGTATCTGACAGAGGGACGCCTCAAGCCACAGCCGCGTTACAGGAAAGGCTTCATGCATTTTGACGGCACGAGAGAGAGCAAAGCCATGGTAGGCATGATGCTTCCCCAGCCTGAAGTAAAAACAGCGCAGGGCACGAAAACGCTACTCGATAATATATTGGGAACAGGCTTCGCACTCCTGCGCCTTCACGGCCATCCCGAGGAGGCTTTCTCCTCGCTCAAGGCCAGCACCTGGCAACGTTTAGGAGTACGCTTCGTTTCAATCGAAAACGAAATCGATATTTTCCCCTTTAACAATCGTGATCTGTTCATCCTCGTGCGTCCTGATCGCTACATCTATGCAGTGTTCAGGGAAGAACATGCTGATGCTTTTACAAACACTTTCCAGCAGCACCTTCTCCTCTAGCATTTTTGCGTTGCTCATCTGTGCCTCTGTTAAAATACCTGTAATCCTGATACACGACCTCATCCAGAACATGATAGAATAACTGTACTAACTTTTCACTCGTTTTCCACCCGGCGGAGGTGTACTTGATCAAGCGCGAATTTACCGTTGCCAATGAATATCACTTTAATCGCTCCAGTCCGGTGCGCTGGATTCTCTCTCACCTACTACACTACAAACATTTAATTCTCAGTTTCATGCTAGCCGCTATTCTGACCAATGTGCTCTATGCCGTCATTCCTGTGCTTACAGGGGTAGCCTTTAATGTCGTTTTACAAGATCAATCGGCTCGTGGTCCCTTGCTAGGAGTTTCCCTCGTACTCCTAGTCGTTGTACTGGTGGGTGGGGGCTTCGACCTGTGCGCACGTTTCTTTCCTGAGCTTATTGGTAAACGCTTTGCCCGTGACGCGCGTGCTGAATTGTATCTCAGTTTGCTAGGTAAAAGCCAGACTTTTCACAACCGCCAGCGCGTCGGTGACATCATGGCGCGAGCCGCCAACGACATGAGCCAGCTTAGCAATATGGTGGCACCCGGATTTGACATCATCTTCGATTCGTTCACCAGCCTGGTTATAACCATCATCTTCATCGGGTTTATTAACCTACAACTCTTGCTTACACCCCTCCTTTTCACCCTGGCGTTTCTCATTTCTTTGCGCTACTACTCGCACAAGCTCAACCCGGTCTCCGATAGCATGCGCGAGCAGTTCGGGGAGATGAACGCGGGCTTGACAGAGTCGGTTGCTGGCATCGAAGTGGTCAAAGCAACTGCGCAGGAAAGCCAGGAGCAGCGTAAATTTGAGCAGAATGCGAGCGGCTACCGCGATTTCTTCATCAAAAATGGCTATGTGCAAGCCTGGTATTTGCCAACACTGCTGTTGGCCATCGCACTGGTAGGGGCCTTCTTACATGGGCTGTTCCTCGTATTGCATAACCAGCTTTCTGTGGGCAGCTTGATAGCCTACATGGGATTGATGGTGATGCTACACTTTCCTGCCTTCATCTCCAGTTGGTCCTTTAGCCTGGTTCAATTAGGGGTAGCCGGTGCTGAGCGCATTCTGACCATCTTGAAAGAAGAGACCGAACTGGACGAGAATGAAGGTGGCTATAATCAAGCAATGCACGGCGACATCGTCTTTGAGCATGTTTCGTTTAGCTACAGTGGCACTCCTATCCTGAAAGATATCTCATTCCATGCAGCACCAGGGCAGACCATCGCCATCGTAGGCCAGACGGGTGCAGGCAAGAGCACGCTAACCAAACTTGTCAACCGTATCTATGATGTAGATGAGGGGCACATCCTCGTCGATGGTGTTGATGTGCGCGAATGGAGCCTGGATGCGCTCCGTTCCCAGATCTCCACCATCGAGCAGGATATCTTCCTCTTCTCACGCTCCATCGCGGAGAACATTGCTTATGGTTTGGGTCAAAAGGCAAATCAGGCAGCCATTGAACAGTCCGCAAAAGATGCTCAGGCCTACGTCTTTATCAAAAGTTTTAAAGATGGCTACGAAACTGTCATCGGAGAGCGCGGTGTCACTCTCTCGGGTGGACAACGCCAGCGGATAGCCATAGCCCGTGCCCTGCTCACCGATCCACGGATCCTGATCCTGGATGACTCGACGAGCGCCATTGATAGCGCTACAGAAGATGAGATTCAGAGAGCTATACGCCGTCTCTTGCAGGGACGAACTACGCTGCTGATTACCCATCGTCTCTCACAGATACGCTGGGCCGACAAAATATTGGTATTGAAACACGGCGAACTCATAGATCAGGGCACTCACGCTGAATTGTTGGAACGATGTGATACCTACCGCCGCATTTTCGCGCATTATGAGACCGCATTACCAGCCGGCTCTCCCGGCGGAGAATAAGCATTGAAAAAGGAGATCTAATGGGCTTTATCATGGATGGCCTGGAGGCCGAGGCATACGATCGCACCTATTCTGACAGCCATCTGATGGCACGTATCATCGGCTACTTTCGCCCCAAACTTACGATCATGGTGGCAGTCGCCGCTCTGATCATCTTAAGCTCGCTCCTGGACACGGCCTTCCCAATCTTGATTTCATATGGCATTGATGTCGTAGAAGCCTCGCGAACTGTGCAAACGATAGCATTGCTGATCACAGCCATCTTGATCTCAGGAGTATTATCCTGGACATGCAACTTCTTTCGCCAATGGTACACAGCTCGCTCTGTAGGTGACGTTGTGTTGAATTTGCGCCGGGACGCCTTTAATGGCGTCGTTGACCGAGACATGTCTTTCTATGATGAATACCCATCTGGTAAAATCGTAAGCCGTGTGACCTCCGATAGCGAGGATTTTGCCACGGTCGTGACGCTGGCCCTCAATCTACTCAGCCAGTTCTTGCTGTTTTTCCTCATCGCCGTGGTGCTGCTCTTTAGAAGCACACGCCTTGCTCTACTGGCATTCAGCATCATGCCTTTCATCCTGCTGCTTGCCCTGGGTTTTCGACGCATAGCTCGCCGCACGACACAGCGCTCACAGCGCTCGATGGCCCGTGTAAATGCCAATGTGCAGGAAGTAGTCAGCGGCATTACCGTCGCTAAGAACTTCCGCCAGGAGCGGAACATGTACGACGAGTTCAAGCAGGTAAACGAGCAATCGTACCAGGTCAATGTGCGTTCCGGCTTCGTCTACAACGGAGTCTTTCCACTGCTCGTCCTGGTAGCGAACATCGGAACCGTCATCGTCGTTTACTTCGGCGGACTAAATGTGCTGGATCATAGCATCTCGGCAGGAGATTGGTTTCTCTTTGTGCAGAGCATCAGGCTGCTCTGGTTCCCTTTGACGAGTATCGCTTCATTCTGGAGCCAATTTCAACTGGGACTGGCGGCCAGCGAACGCGTCTTCGCCCTGATCGATGCAGAGCCACGCATAGTGCAGTCCGACCAGCAACCAGTTACTCACCTATCCGGCGAGATTGAATTCAAGGACGTATTTTTTAGCTACAACGATCGGCAAACCGTGCTTGCTGGCTTCAATCTCACTATTCAGGCGGGTGAGACAGTAGCAATCGTAGGGCATACGGGCGCGGGTAAAACGAGCCTGGCACGCCTCATTGCACGTTTCTACGAGTTCCAGGGTGGACAACTGCTGATTGATGGACGCGACATACGCACCTTTGACCTGCAACAGTATCACCGGCATCTTGGAATTGTCCCTCAAATCCCATTTCTCTTTTCAGGAACCATTGCCGATAACATTCGCTATGCCCGGCCAGAGGCTACCGGCGAGGAAGTCGCGTCAGTAGCTCAGCACATCGGCAGGGGTGATTGGTTAGATGGCCTACCCGAAGGGCTGAATACGCTTGTGGGTGAAGCAGGCAGGTCGCTTTCGCTGGGCCAGAGACAACTTGTCGCATTAGCACGCGTGCTGTTGCAAGATCCATCCATCATCATCTTGGATGAAGCGACCGCCAGTGTTGATCCCTTGACCGAAGCCCAGATTCAAGAAGGGCTTGACCTAGTGTTGCAACACCGCACGGCTATCCTCATTGCTCATCGCCTGTCCACCGTCCGCCATGCTGACCGGATTATCGTCCTCGACCGTGGCAGGATCGTTGAGGAAGGCAACCATAATGCCTTAATGAACCAGGGTGGGCATTATGCCCAACTCTATAACACCTACTTCCGCCACCAGTCACCCGACTACAAGCCGGGTGAAGGCTTTGTCCCCGTCACTCAGGTGTAGAGTGGAGGCTATCTGCTATCAAAGGATGAAGTACATTTTCTGAAGGTAAGTTATTCATTTATAACTTCTACTCGCCCGGGTAAATAAGCATCGCCATCGCATTCATACTTGCTTCCACTTCCGAAAAACCTCGAGCAGTTCTTGCTTCGTTTCAGGAAACAACGGCTGGTCAGCCAGCTTGCGCAGCATCATAATTGTTTGCTGTACCTGTTCAATATAAGTGTCACAGCCAGGGCATTCCGCAACATGCTCCTCAAACTTTGCCTGCATCTCTGGCAACAGTGCTTGCTCAAGATAGTCAGTGACAAGTTCTACGACTTCCTGACAATTTAACTCATCTTTGTTTTGGTTGATCATGTCGGGCCTACTCTTCCTCGAAGTATTTCTCCAGCGCACGCCGTACCCTGGAACGCGCGCGGTGCAGCAGCACGCGCTGGTTTGCATCGGAAACACTGAGCAAGTTACAAATCTCATCTGGGGAGCATCCTTCGATATCACGTAGCGTGATCACCTCGCGCTGACTTGGGGGTAAAGCATCGATTGCTTTCTGAATGCATGTACGTGTTTCCTGCGCAAGCACACGTTCCTCGGGGATTTCATCCCAACTTCGGGGGAACGATACCCAATGACCCGGCCATTGTTGATCTGGTCCCCTGAATCGCTCAGGGTCAACTGCCGGTTCGGAAGAATCAGTATTGAACTCTGGCAACGAGGAAAACGGCACGCTACGTCCTTCACGCTGCGCGCGAGTTTTGGCACAATTGGTGAGAATCCGGAAAATCCAGGTCTTTAACGAGGACCTTCCCTCAAAACGGCTGAGTCCCTGAAGTACGCCCATCCAGGCCTCCTGGACTACCTCCTCCGCTACTGCCTGAGATGGCACAAATATCATCGCCAGCCGCAGCATTGAGGCATGATACCGGTCAATTAGCGAGACGAAGGCGGCTTCATTGCCGCTTCGCAATGCTTCGACACTATGCGCATCCTCCGCAGATACCACACTACCCACCAGGTGAGAAATAGTGACATTTTGCCGGGTTAAAGCTGTATCCGGCGGGTTTTCAGGCTGGTCTGTTCCTTCACTCATCGACCTCTACCTTAGAGCGAGCTAATTGGGCGCTCTACAGTTTAATGTCCTGTTGTAGTTGATGGGTTATCAACCGCAAGGAAGTATACCCCAGCCTCGTCGCACAGTCAAGGGAATGCACCTGGCGAGGCTGCTCCTGCAAGACCCCTCGCCAGGTCTCCCGCCATCTCTATTGATCGAACATTGTAAACAAATTATTCAGCGATTCCGCTAACGTCGGATGGGCAAAGACTGCATCACGTAGCACCGTATAAGGTAGTTTGCCCATTATCGCAATCTCTAACATAGCCATGATCTCGCCGCCCTCAATGCCCAGCACGGCGCATCCTAGAATTTGCCCGCTTTTAGCATCTACTACAGCCTTCATGAAGCCGCGTGACTCATCTACTTCTAATGCTCGCGCCACGTAATTCATCGGCATCCTGGCCACACGGATAGCGCGTCCCGTAGCCCGTGCCTCCGTTTCACTCAACCCAACGCGTCCCAGTTGTGGGTCAATGAACACCGTGTAAGGAACCAGGCGATCATGTATGCTTGCGTTTCCATGCTCAAGCAGGTTGCTGCGAATGATACGAAAGTCATCATAGGAGATATGCGTAAAGGCCGGGCCGCCCTTGATATCTCCCAGCGCATAAATACCCGCCACATTGGTTTCCAGGCGCTCGTTCACCTGGATATAGCCGCGTTTATCGGTCTGTATTCCTGCTGCTTCAAGATTGAGCCAATCGCTATTAGGCACTCTCCCTGCCGACACCAGTAAATGTGATCCTAACAATGTGCGTTCTCCTTCTGGAGTACGTACGGTCAATTGGATGCTGCCATCGGTAGTCTGACTTGTGCGTAAAGTGCTTGTGCTTAGTAATACTTCTATACCGTCCTCGCGCATTATTTTAGCAACTTCATCAGCCACATCATTGTCTTCGCGTGCCAGTAAATGTGTACCTCGCTGTACAATTGTCACCTGGCTCCCGAAGCGGCGGAACATCTGACCGAATTCCAATCCGACGTAACCGCCTCCCAAAATTAATAGATGTTCCGGTACGGTATCCAGTTCCATAATTGACGTCGAATCCAGTGTGGGCACGCTCTCCAGACCATCTATAGATGGCTTAGATGGCCTGTCCCCCGCATTGATGAAAATACTATTGGCGGTTAATGTGCGTGTTTCGCCATTGCCGAGGCGCACTTCCACCACCTTTGGCTCGATAAAGTGGACTTCTCCCATCAAGAGATCTACGCCTTCTGTGCTCTCGATACGCCTCTGGCTGCTGTTGCGAAAGCTCTCAACGATATCACGTTTGCGTTTTCTCACCACGGTCATATCCACCGACACAGGACCAGTGCGTACACCGTAGTCTGCTGCCCGTCTCGCCAGGTAAGCGACACGCGCGCTGGCGACCATGGTTTTGGTGGGAGTACAGCCTTCATTTATACAGGTGCCTCCAACATGCACTCGCTCAATGATGGCTGTTTTCCAGCCTGCCTCGGCCAGTGCCGTTGAAAGTGGTCCCCCTGACTGGCCTGCTCCTATTACAATTGCATCATACTGTACCATCGAAATGTATCTCCTCCTATCTAACTTGTTTTCAAGCTTTATTATACCGTCTCGACTTGCTCCTGATTCGTTACAAGTCCAAAAGCAGTAATCACAACTTTTCTGAAGTATAATGTATTATTATTAGCCGAGAGGATAAGTCCATCCTCTCCCCTGAACCTATTCATAAAGAGTTATAGTAAGATTTCACCTTATTTAATTATGCAGTTTAACACAATCATCTGGGCATCCGTAGGGGCCGATTTATCGCGTCCACCGCCGATTGATCGGCCCTCGGTGCATTGAGCGCTATCCGGATGATTGTGTTAAACATCATTATTAAAGGAGTAGAGCAGAATGCTACTGGCTGGTGATATTGGTGGAACCAAGACGAACCTGGCTGTTTTCTCACCCGAGACAGGGTGGCGCTTGCCTCTTGCTGAGGCAACATTTTCTAGTGCAAACTATCCCAGTCTCGAAGCGCTTGTTAGTGATTTTCTAACACAGCACAATTTTTCTGTAGACCGCGCAAGCTTTGGGGTAGCTGGACCTGTGGTGAGTGGTCATGCCACCATAACGAACTTGCCCTGGGTGATGGAGGAGACACAGCTCCAGCAAGCGTTGCATATCCCATCCGTTCGCCTGCTCAACGACCTGGATGCCATTGCCCACGCCGTCCCTTTCCTGGAGTCGCAAGACCTGCATACTTTGAACGAAGGTCAACCCGTCACTGGTGGTGCGATCGCCGTAATCGCGCCAGGAACTGGCCTTGGCGAAGCTTTTCTCACATGGGATGGCTCGCATTATCAGGCTCATACCTCTGAAGGAGGTCATGCCGATTTTGCCCCCACCAACTCATTTGAAATTGAATTGTTGCGCTACCTCATGACGCGCTTTCCGCATGTGAGCTTCGAGCGCCTTTGCTCTGGTAAGGGCCTGCCCAACATTTACGCCTATCTCAAAGATACGGGTTATGCTGAAGAGCCGCAATGGTTGGCCGAGCAATTAGCTGCAACAAAAGACCGGTCGCCAATCATCGTCAACAACGCCCTTGATAAAGAAAACGCCTGCGAGCTATGTGTTGCCACGCTCAAGGCCTTCGTTACCATCCTGGGAGCCGAAGCTGGTAACCTTGCCCTCAAAGTATTGTCTACCGGTGGCGTCTACATTGGGGGTGGCATTCCGCCGCGCATTCTTTCCTACCTGACTGGTGAGCGATTCATGCGGGCATTCACGCATAAAGGGCGCCTTACTCAAATGCTTACTCAAATGCCGGTACATGTCATCCTTAATCCCAAGATCGCGCTACTTGGCGCGGCGTATCATGGCTTTGAACTGCGGGGTTCTTCTTAGAGGCTGGCACATCATACCAACGCGTTCCAGAAGGCTTCGGCTCAGTTCTGCCCTGTATTTGATGGGTTTGTGATCTGGACCATGGGAATCTGAACCTGAACTGATAAGCAAGTCGTTCAATTCGTTCTTTTCTTGCTCAAACCCATAGCAGAGCATGTCAGTCGCCTCGCCTTTCCACGAGGAAACCTCGCCACGGATCCTTTACAGATCCGTGCAGTGATATTGACAGATAGAATCTCAACGGCTGCCTCCCTGAGCCTCTGTGTTACGTCCAGGTCGTATGGAGCTATTCGCATAGGGTGTCATTGCTCTCAACCTTCTTCGTCCATGAACACTCCCTTATTGAGTCGGCTGAGCAGGTCGAGGAGAAGCCTCCGTTGCTCCTGGTCAAGGGGGGCAACGAATTCTTCCCCCAGGTCCATCTGAATGCGACGGACCTGCTCGAACTGCGTTTGCGCCTTCTCAGTGAGGGCAAGCAGGGTGGCGCGCCGATCCGTGGCGTCCGGCAAGCGGATCAGCAGCCCCTCCCTTTCGAGCGCGTCAACTAGAGTGGTGACCGTGCGAGCGGTCACCCCCAGGTCCTCGGCCAGGTCGCCCATGCGCAGACGTCCCGCTTCTTCCACGGCCAGCAGCAGGCGCAAGCGTGGTCCAGAGAGGCCGACCACGCCTGGCTGACGGCTTAAGCGCGTGTTGAGGACGCGGCGGAGGCGATGGGAGGTCGCGATCAAGGTCGAGACGACCTCGGATGCGCTTGGCGGTGATCCCTCCTGGTTCTCTTGAGCGTCCTGGGAATCTTTGGAAATCATCTCCCTGTACGTTCCTTTCATCTTGACAGATGGACATTTATTAAGTATACTTTCTCATAGTGAGAATGCTCACTATTGTAATTCGGTTTATGTACGTTCGTAGTAATTATATCCGCCACGCCCCGCTTTGACAAGAGGCCACGAGCAGGATGCACAGATAAAGAAAGGAAGACGCAAGCCATGACGTACCGCAATGCTCCTCTTCTGACCGAAAGGTCAGAGCATTCCTCCGACACGGTGGAGGCAGCGCCACACCACCGTGCGAACCACGAAACCGTCTCTCATGATACGCAGGAGGAACCCTTGCACACTGTGGGCAACGCTGCCCAGCAGGGGCTCTTGCTCAATCGGAACTTCGCCTGGTTGGCCTGCGGGCAGGCCATCTCGAATCTGGGAGATTTTGTCTTTAGTACCACACTGCTCATCTGGGTGTTCACGCTCACCCACTCGGCGGCGGTGGTGAGCGGGGTGCTGGCAGCCCAATACCTCCCGGTCTTTCTGCTCGGACCACTCGCGGGCGTCTTTGTGGATCGCTGGGATCGCCGCCAGACCATGCTGATCTCCGATCTCATCCGCGCTGGCGTGGCACCGCTCCCGCTCCTCGCGCCAGCTTCCCTGCGACTCCAGGCCATTTACGCCAGCGTGTTTCTGATCTCGGCCTTGGGACGCTTCTTTCTACCCGCCGAATCAGGGGTGCTGCAGGTCATCGTCGCACCTTCACAGCAGATGCGCGCGGCCTCGATCAAACAGGCGACCTTCACCCTCTCGATCATCGTTGGTCCGGCTCTGGCTGCGTCCCTCTACTTCGCCGTCGGACCAGTGCTCGCCATGCTCATCAATGCGGTCTCCTACCTGGTCTCCGCGTTCTGCCTGGCTCGTTTGCGTGCACCAAGAGCAGCGTTCCATCCCTCTGCCTTGAAGCAGGTTGAAAAGGGAGGCAGCCGCATTGGCGGTCTCCTCCGTGAGCTTTTGGCTGGCTTGAAATTTGTCGTGGTCACGCGCATCGTGTTGATGGTGACCCTGATGGCCTTGATGGCCATGCTTGGTGCCGGCGCCCTCAACGCGTTGAATATCGTGTTTGTCAGCAAACACCTGCATATGGCGACCACCTTTTACGGTGTGGTCACGGCGGTGAGCGGCCTGGGTGGGTTCCTGGGCATCATCCTGGCGGGGATTCTCTCCAGGTGGATCGCACCCAGGCACATCTTGAGTGGGTCGGCCTTGCTGATTGGAGTGGGCTTCGCCATCTACTCCTTCCAGAGTTGGTATGTGGCCGGGCTGATCGTCTGCTTCTTCATGTCCATCCCTCAGGGAGGCATTCCGGTCGCCTTTGGGCCACTGCTGCTTAACACTACGGCAAAGGAGATGATGGGGCGCGTGCAAGCGGTGGTGGACACCGGTATGTCAGGGGTCAGCCTCATCTCCGTGGCCCTCGCCGGGTACCTGGGGCAATTGCTCCCGGTCGGCACGATTCTGACGGGATGTGGCCTCTTGATTGCGCTGGCTGGCCTGTTTGGCTGGTTTGCCATCCAGGAGAAAGCCACTGCACAACCAGAGGTACGTCCTCAAATTTCCTAAAGTATCTCTACTACTCGTACTTCTCCTGGAGAAACAGGGGGAAAGAAAGGTTGGAATGAGATGATACAGCTCTTGCCCGATTGGATATATCACGCCATTGATTGGTCAGATACCCTTGGGCGACTCACCATGCGCTTCGATCTTCGGAACCTGACCTTGCATCCTTGGGCCAGCGGTTTACCGGGTTTTGGCCTTCTGAGAGCGCATCCCGCCTGGTGTCCTGCATGCTATCAGGAATGGCAAGAGCAAGCATTTCCTCTGTATCAACCGCTTGTCTGGATGCTCCAAATCATGAAGATCTGTCCTCGTCACAAGCGATGGCTAGAGGATCACTGTCCATTCTGTCAGAAGCATCAGTCAGCTATTGGGGCAAGCATGCACTTGGGACACTGCATGCAGTGTGCGCGCTGGTTAGGGATGCAGCCAGATATGCGGGGGAAGAAAGAGATCAGTGAGGAGTTGCTCTCCTGGCAAGAGTGGGTGATGAACACGGTAGGGGAACTGCATCAAGCAAGTATCTTTTCTGGGACGCTTTCGTGGGAATCCTTCCTGGAAGGTCTCGCTCGCCGTGCCAAGATGGTTGGGGGTATCCATCATTTGGCTCATATGGCAGACATATCACATCCTGTCCTCTCAAGGTGGCTCAACCGTACGCGTGCGCCCTCGTTGGAGGTGATGCTCCAATGCTGTTATGTCTTGGGCGTCTCGCCGCTTCAACTTATGACAGATGACCCTGTTCTTCTGAGAGCTGTTTGGGAAGCCAGAGTGCCGCGCGGAAAACCTCTGACAAGACGCTCTATCTCGACTCCAGTAGACACTGAGCGAGCTCTGGCGTTCATTCAAGCGGTACTTGATGGTCGGGAACCAGTGCTCGCAGTTCATCAGATCGAGCAGCATTTGAGTCTGGGATCACACGTGCTCCAAAAAAAGTTTCCCCAAGAATGTGCTATGCTTGTTGTGAAGTATCGGGCGTATTGCAATGAACGGGCGAGACAGCCAATTGCGCGGACATGTACTGCAGTTCGACAAGCAACACTCACCGTCTCTGAGCAAGGAGTGACTCCTACCTGGAAACGTGTGACTGCTCAGCTTGCAGATCCGGGTATGATGCGTACGCCAGAAGGTCGAGCAACCTGGCACGCTGTCCGAAAGGAGATTGGGCTTGAGTCATGAGGAGAAGTGCTCAACTCAGCCTGAGGAGAAAAAATGGCAACAGACGACACTTCAACGCTTGTTCGCAAACTCACGCCGCAAGAAGTAGCAGACTTGACGGCTCTGGCCATTCCAGCACATCTGGCCACCCTTGATCCTGCTGGGTTCCCTCGCATTATTCCCCTCTGGTTCCTCTGGGAAGATGGGATCTTTTATCTGTCCAGTGGACCCAGGAGTCATCATGTGCAAGACCTGGCTCGTGATCCACGGGCAGGACTCTGTATTACGGTTGAAGAGGGCCAGACGGAGGCAGGCTACCGTCCGTTTCGCCAGATCATGGTGCATGGCTATGCCCAGGTACAGACTGACCCCGATGGAAGATGGTCACGCAAGCTGATCGGCAAGTATATTACTGGTCAAGCAGGAGTGGTACGGGCGAAGCTTGAGGCAGGGAAGCCCCATGTTGTTATCGTATTGCGTCCAGAACGCTTTTTGACCACTGGGTTCTTTCCTGCACACTAATTCTGCGTCATCGAAAGGCTCATCTAGACGGTTGGATCTGCCATTTGTCAAAATGATAATGATTTGGCCGCTTTGTGCCAAAAGATTGGCCACGAGTCCGTCAAACTGGAAGGGAAAGTTGGCATCAGAAGAGGGGCGTCTCTCAAGAGAAGGGTATGACTCACTCCTATCATAATAGGCACCGTCGCGGTAAAGAGCCATTCAGTCGCTATCTGTCAGTGTCACTGCACGGATCTGTAAAGGATCCGTGGCGAGGTTTCTCCACGAGGTACTCATTTCCACTGCCGCGAGGACTGCTAGCTGTTTTTCCGCCGCAAGTAGTTGCAGCGATGCCACAGTATCCACACGATCATGATCGGTTATGGCTACCAGGCCAAAGCGTTCACTCACCAAGTAGTCGATCGACTGCTCAGCAGTCCAGGTACCATCACTGTAGGTGGTATGCAGTTGTAGGTCAATGGCAGCATAAGGAGCAAGCACGAGATGAGTCGTCAATGCTTCCAAAAGCTCATCCTTTCATGGCGTTCTCATCTCCACTCGACAGATGTTGAGCAGAGCGCGTGACAGTGATCAGTGAGAGAGTTCCCACGCAATTGTGCTATTGATCCACTGGACTTCCCGACGCGAATCACAGCGCGAAAAGTCATACAGTTTGAAGCTCCTTGAAAAACAAGGAGTAAAACACATAGTATGGCAAAATACATCTTTTTAACGTTACCCACTCATTTTTCACTGAAACAGTAATTTTGCTAATCAGACCCTTACCACTTGGCACTCTGACCAGTTGAGATTTTCCCGCAATGACTTGCGCTTCGCGCTACGCCCTCGTGTTCTCTTCTCAGGCCTGTTCGCAAGGAACCAACACGATCATAAGTCAAAGAGCCTGTGAAATTGGACTATTCATTTATTGCAATTGTTGTATCTCTCATGTACACTAGCTCATGGCAACCTCTCTTTTCAAGTTTGTGGTCGTGTTTCTGTCAACTCCCGTTGTCTCTCTCAGTTTCGTGCACATAGGCATCCGAGAAAGGAAGCCATCACCACACAGGAGGTGAACCTCATGGCACTCTACATGGTTCAATTTGCTTACACCGCCGAGGCGTGGGCGGCGCTGGCAAAGAACCCACAAGACCGGAGTATACCCGTTAGGGAAGCGGGGGAGAAGCTCGGAGGACGGTTGGTCGGCTTCTACTACTGCTTTGGGGAGTACGATGGAGTCGTGCTCTCTGAAGCGCCCGACGACAACACTGCCTTAGCAACAAGCATAATGGCAGTTACCCCAGGGCACATCAAAGCGATCAAGACGACCAAGTTATTCACCGTTGAGGAGACGATGGAGGCGATGCGCAAGGCTGGGAGCCTCGCGTTCCCAGGACCATCCAAAGGATAGGCAGCCTGATCTCTCAGGAGTTCAGGAGTCTGATGCTGCCGAGGCTCTGTGACTGCTCTGCTCCCCGGATCATTTGGCTGTCAACTGCCCGTTGTCCTCCACAGGACAGGCCAGTTAGTCACCTCTCTCACCCTTTCCATCTGAAAGGCGAGGAACTCGGTAGTGAACTGCTGCCGAGTTCTTTTTGATTTCGGTACGTGCGCTTTTCTTGGAAGGTGTCGGGTCTCAAGCACAAGGTATACCTACATCTATATATGATACTAGGCAGGAAGCGTGTTCACGTAGCTGAAACGCTCCCAAATAGAGGAATATGCACCATCCAACCAAACATCGACCGGAAAAATGTGCCGCCCACCTTCGAGCACTGTGCGTGAGTGGTAATCGTGCCACTCACACCGAATAGAGAGCCAGCGTTGAACAGTGCCTGGCCCGCATCTGCTGCTGGTAAGCAGATATTCACATGCAAATGCCACGGCGCTATGCTCAGTGGGATGCGTTCATTTAACTGGTCTTCGGTAGTATTTGCAGTTGCGCTATACATTACGCCTGCGAACTGGTAACCATCGCCTACTTTTCTGTACAGCAGCGCGCTTGGATGTGCCAGGTTAAACGTTGTTTGAGCCTCGGAAAAGTTCTGTGTATCCACAAAATGATAGATGTCTTGAGGCACATTGGGGGCAAAAATCTGGTAACCATCATGTAGTGCGAGGTGGTAATCCTTGTACTTGTCAAAGCATACATGCGCATTTTGCACGATTGCCTCCATGCGCGACATATCGGTCGAGGTAACCGGTCGGTATGCAGTCATTTTCATGTGCGGTCCCATTTGCATGTGTCGTGGCGCAACCGATTGCGAAGCAGAGCTGTTTGATGTGGTGGTCGACCCTATCGAGATAGTTGACTGACACGTTGGAACTTTTGCTGCTGCTTGAGAAGAAGTTTGATTTTGGCTCTGATTACTTCCACAAGCTGCAAGTATGAGTATCAATAAGAGGGGTAAGGGTAAGAGTTTTGTTCGCATAGCAGTTCCTTCGCGTCAAGTTGCTACTGGGCAGCCATGGATTGCATACAAATAACACGAATCAATATTCCGTCAGTTGCTGTTCTCAACCTTTAATGCGCACTCTATATATCCGTTCGTACAAAGCAGTGTAGCATAGCGGAAACCGATTGTCGAGGGAAAAAAATGGCGCAAAAAACTGCCTTTCATCTCACTTGTTCATGGATAGCCATTTCTGCTAGCGGTAACGTAAACGTGATGCAAGTACCCTGTTCTGGTGCGCTTTGCGCATGAATTGTTCCTCCATGCGCCGTGATAATTGCCTTAACGATGGCAAGGCCGAGACCGCTGCCTCCACTGGCGCCAGTACGCGCGCGATCAATGCGGAAAAAGCGGTCAAATATATAAGGAAGGTCGCTTGCACTGATCCCCGTGCCCGTATCTCTCACCCATACGCTAAGCCACCTTGCCCCTGCGTTTCCTTCTACCCCGGCTCCAATAGTTATGCTGCCGCCCGCAGGGGTATAGCGCCGGGCATTGTCTAGCAGATTCAGTAATACCTGTGTCATGCGATCACTATCAGCGAGCACTGCTGGGGTCGTTGGCGCAATATCATTGTGTAAAGAGATACCGTCCTGCTCACAATCTGGTCGAATTACTGCCAGCACTTCATCAACCAGAGTATGTAAGTCGAGCGGTTCCATATCGAGTTGTAGCCGCCCCGACTCAATTGATGACATTTGTTGCATATCGCTTACCAGGCGGCGCAGGCGCTGCACTTCGCGGCCGATCAGTTGTGCCGTCTCCTGCCGCGCTTTTGGATCAGAAATCACATCGTCTGCCAGCGCCTCATTAAACCCTTGAATAGCTGTCAGGGGTGTGACGAGGTCATGAGCAATATTGGCGATCAGGTCGCGCCGCATCTGCTCCTGCCGGCGCAGTTCAGTCACATCAGCCTCGATTTTCTCTGCCATCGCGTTAAAAGACGAAGCAAGTCTCTCAAGTTCGTCCTGGCTCCTGGGCGTGACAACACGCTGGGCGTAGTTCCCACCTTTCATCCGCTCAGCAGCAAGTGTGAGCGATTTCAAGGGTTGAGTTAAGCGCCGTGCCAGCCATAAACTGAAGATAATTACAATTACTGCTATGATGGTACCCGTGATCAAAATTGCCTTGTCGACATTTGATAGGAACTCGTAGGGAGAGAAGCCCGCCGGGTACTGCACTGGTTCGGCCAGAAGCAATGCTCCAATTAGCGACCCATTCGCCTGTCCTCCATCATACAGGGGCACGGCAATGTATGGTCCTGAAAACGTGCTATTGTCATTCGGTGCGCCTTGCAGATTCCCAAACGATTCCTGTCCCTGGAGTGCTTGTTGGAGCGCTTTTCGCAGAGCAGGGATGTCGCTGTCATTCACTTGCATAAATCTGGGTGGGGGTGCGCTGTGGGTCTGCTGTGTCGTATCAATCACTATGAAAAGCTCCGGGCTATACAGGTGAATCTGCCCGACATTATCCCAGCTCTCGCCCTTTTCCTGGTAGAGTTGTCCAATCTGCTGAGCAAAGTACTCTGCTCGAGCGCGAAGTTGGTCGCGCTGTGTCGTATAGAAATAGTCCTGCACAACCAGTGAAACCACAATAATGAGTAGGATCATAGCGCCCAGCGCAACGCCGAGATAGCTCAGCACGAGTTTTACTCGCAAACTGAATGCCGGGCGAGAGGAACTTGTGCCCACGTGCAGGTTCCTTTCTTACTGCTCCTCGGGATCGAACTTGTAACCTAATCCCCACACTGTTCTGATATAATGTGGAGTATCAGTACCTCCGGCAGCCTCTAACTTCTTACGCAATGTACCAATGTGGACATCGACAGTTCGACCATCTCCGAGAAACGAATACCCCCATACCTGTTCCAGTAGAGTCTCTCGGGTAAACACGCGCCCCGGGGCCGAGGCAAGAGCAGTGAGGAGATTAAATTCTTTTGCTGTCAATGTAACAGGCTGTCCCTTGACATCGACTCGCCTGGCAGGAAGGTTGATATGCAGACCACCGTATCGGATTTCCTCAACGAAGTTTCCAGTTCTCGCTTTGTCCGAAGTTCTAGAATCGAGCGCGTGGTTGTCTTTAGAAAGAGTTGGTGTAAATGTGGCACCCATTAGATGGGATGACTGGTGTACACCTGCAGTTTCTGCTGGAGTGGCATCAGTTTCACTGGAATGGAGCGCATCTACACGTGATGTTCTGCGCAATATGGCTTTGACACGGCTCACGACTTCGCGAGGGCTGAATGGTTTGACAAGGTAGTCATCCGCTCCCAACTCCAGTCCCGCAATACGGTCTTCTTCTCCCTGGCGGGCTGTGAGCATGAGAATGGGAGTATTCGCCCAGGCGCGGATACGGCGGCATACCTCCATACCGTCCATCACCGGCAACATCAAATCGAGAATTACCAGGTCGGGATGTTCGCGAGCATGCAGTTCCAGACCAGCCGCCCCATCACTGGCGGTTAGGACCGTAAAATTAGCTTGTTCCAGGTAAAGCCGGATAACCTGCGCAATATTTGCTTCATCTTCAATTATCAGTATTTTCATAGAATTTAATGCACCTATCCATTTCCCTTTTGCCGCATTGTAATGCTATAACATTAAGATATAAGGAGACAGCCTCCCCTTGTCGAGCTTACAGAATTATCACTACTTATCATACAGCATACAGGTGAAAGATCAAATAAATTCCAGGAAAATGTAAAGTTTTGGTAAGAAGAGTATATTGTTCGCTACCCAGAACGATGGATAAGTTCTTACAGACATTTTACACTTTTCTGCAGGTTTCCTGATAAATACAGGCTACACTTTCTACAGATGAAAGTTGTCCACATTCATGAAATATAGTACGTAATAAAGTTGGAGGCTTATAACAATGCGTGATCCATATGTAGATAATCAAATTCCATTACCCTATCAGGAAACACCAGCACAAAGCAATGCTCCTACGCAACCTGTTACGGCGCCGCAGCCGGTCGTGCCTGGACCAATGCAAACATCACCTGCAAATCCCAGGCGTTCTGGTGGCCTGCGTACAGGTGCCATTATTGCCATGACGGTGCTACTCGCGGTGGTCTTCGGCGTCGGATTATTTGCCGGTTGGCAGTTCGGCAGAACCGGTAATACAAGTGCAGGAGCGTTGCAGTCAGGCACAGGCGGGGTAGCAACCGTTCCACCGGTCACAGACAACAATGTGCAAGCGGTGCGCGAAGCGGTGATTGCGAAAGTACGGCCAGCAGTGGTACAGGTGAATGTCGCTACTTCGAATGGTAGCGGAATAGGTTCCGGTGTCATTATCGACCGGCGTGGTTATATCGTCACTAATAATCACGTGGTTGATGGTGCACAAAGTATAAATGTTGTGCTGTATGATGGCACCAAGCTTTCGGCACAACTGGTGGGAACAGACCCTGCTGATGACCTTGCGGTATTGAAGATTACTCCGCCTTCTAAGGGCCTGACCGTAGCAACTCTCGGCGATTCGTCGAAACTACAGGTAGGACAAGAAGTGCTGGCGATTGGGAACCCATTGGGCATTACTCAAACAGTTACCAATGGTATTATCAGCGCTCTTGGACGTAATGTTTCTGAGGGCCAGGGTGGCGCGACCATTCCCAATGCCATTCAAACCGATGCTCCAATTAACCCCGGCAACAGTGGTGGTGCCTTAGTCGACATGCAGGGTAACCTGGTTGGTATTCCCACCCTGGCAGCAATTGATCCCGAGTTCAATACACCTGCCAATGGTGTAGGCTTTGCCATTCCATCAAATCGCGTGGCATTCATCGTACCGCAGATCATCCAGTCGGGTAGCGTCACACATACTGGAAGAGCAGTTCTCGGTGTAAGAGTTACGAGCGTTGATGCAAATCTGGCCGCGCAGGACAACCTGTCAGTTGATCACGGCGCGTTAATTGCCAGCGTGGTTCCAAATGGTCCGGCCGCCTCGGCTGGTTTGCAGACTGGGCGAGTTGCAAGCTGGAAGTTAGTGTGTTTCGCTTGCACTAGCAAGTCTACGCTTTCTGTACAAACAAAAGACGAGCAGGACAGAAAATCCCTAAATTTTCTGTCCTGCTCGTTGAATATTCCTCTCCTGCCTTTTGGCATAGTCGTCACTTGGAAGAGGGGGATTTTTTGCGAAGAAGTTATATTTCCTTGCATTCAGATGAGCAAAATGCGGCCGCATCTTGCTACTACCTCCTTGCAGCTTGCCTGACTCGCAGAGGAGAAGCGAAGCTGCGTTGGTAAGCTGGATATCAAGGTTCGATAGCAGCGTTTCTGAATGCATAGGGGTATTAGAGGTAGCGGGTTACTTTCGCTAATAACTCATCGATCTCAAAGGGTTTTGCCAAAAAATCCTCGGCACCAGACGCCCGTGCTGTTTCCTCTGCATTGGGATGTGCTGAAAACATAATCACCGGTATATGTTTTGTT
>WNFX01001605.1_pt1 | contig 25859 bp, 23 predicted proteins | sample 5400111 | NCBI WGS metagenome assembly WNFX01 (sample SAMN13153363, study PRJNA577476) | soil metagenome | isolation source: 40 cm soil or saprolite under grassland replicate 1 | place: USA:California | collected 2016-06-15
TAAAAAAAGCTTGCACGTGAACTTGTGTTATAGTTAACTATATCACCATATGAGGCTCGGTGGAACACAGAATGGACAGTGAATGGAACGACAGTCAGCCGATTTATCGACAGCTCCGGGATCGTGTCGTCGCCATGATTCTCGACGGCGTGCTCAAGGAAGGCGATCCGCTGCCCTCGGTGCGCAATGTCGCGGCCGAATATCGGGTCAATCCGCTTACGGTTCTGAAGGGTTATCAAGAACTGGTCGACGAGCAATTGGTCGAGACGAAGCGGGGCCTCGGCATGTTCGTCAATGCCGGCGCGCGCAATCTTCTGCTCAAGGGCGAACGCAAAAAATTTCTCGCGGAAGAATGGCCACGGATCGCGGCTACCATCGAGCGGTTAGGCCTGACACCAAAAGAACTGATGGCTGCCGCAATGCGGCGGTCGTCGTCGAAACCTGCAAAGGAGGAGCGCTGAAGCCATGGCAACCATAGAAGCACGCGGTCTCCGCAAAGCCTACGGCACAACCATCGCCCTGGACGGCGTCGATTTGCGTGTGGAAGAGGGCCGGATCCTCGGACTCATCGGGCCCAACGGCGCAGGCAAGACCACCGCGCTCAATGCGATTCTCGGTCTCACCTCATATCAGGGAGAATTGAAGGTGCTCGGACTCGATCCCTGGGCCGCGCGCGAACAGCTCATGCGCGATGTCTCTTTCATTGCCGATGTCGCCGTGCTGCCGCGCTGGATTCGGGTTTCGCAGGCGCTCGACTACGTCGCCGGTGTGCATCCGCGTTTCGATCGGGCGAAGGCGGAAGGTTTTCTGGAGAAGACCACGATCAAACGCACCAGCAAGGTAAGGGAATTGTCGAAGGGCATGGTGGCCCAGTTGCATCTCGCTCTGGTCATGGCGATTGACGCGAAATTGCTGGTGCTGGACGAGCCGACGCTTGGCCTGGACATCCTGTTTCGCAAACAGTTCTACGATTCACTTCTAAACGACTACTTCGATCGCAGCCGCACCATCGTGGTGACGACACATCAGGTGGAAGAGGTCCAGGACGTCCTAACCGATCTCATGTTCATCGACCGCGGCCGGATCGCGCTCGAATGCAGTATGGAAGAATTTGATTCGCGCTATGTGGAAGTGATGGTGAATCCCGAGCATCTCGCCGCAGCACGGGCGCTCAACCCGATTCACGAGCGCCCGGTGTTCGGTCGCAGCGTGATGCTGTTCGATCATGTTGATCGGCAGCAGCTGGCCACGCTTGGAGAGGTGCGCAGGCCGAGCATTGCTGACTTGTTCGTTGCCGTGATGGGCAATCAAGCCGGCGTGGCACAGCCGCCTTCGCACAAGGCTACGGCACGCCAAGGAGGAGCGACTACATGAATACTCAATCGAACACCGTGCCCGAATCTTCGAGCGACTCGCAGCCAATCGCGCCCGCCGCTATGTCGACGACGCGGCCACTGTACTGGTCGGTGCGGCGGGAGGTGTGGGAGAACCGCTCTCTGTATATAGTGCCGCTGATCGTCGCCGCGGTCCAGGTGTTCGGCTTCGCGATCACGACAATTGGTCTGGCGGACCGCAGGCGCGCGGTGTTGTTGCTCGACCCTGAGCACCAGCGGGCGGCAATCGAGCAGCCATACGACCTCGCGGCGGCGATGATGATCTTTACCGTGTTCATCGTTGGCGTGTTTTATTGCCTCGACGCGCTCCATGGTGAACGTCGGGATCGCAGCATTCTGTTCTGGAAATCGCTGCCGGTGTCGGATCTCACCACAGTACTGTCGAAAGCGATCATTCCGCTGGTGGTTCTGCCGCTGATTGCCATCGCGATCATCGTTTGCGTGCAGCTGGTCATGGTGCTGGAAACCGGCGTGGTCCTCATATTCCACGGTATGAGTCCGGCGACGACGTGGGCCCACTTCCCGGTGTTTCAGAACTGGTTGGTGCTGCTCTACGCTCTGGCCGCGCTGGCACTCTGGCACGCGCCGATCTACGGCTGGCTGCTGCTGGTTTCCGGCTGGGTGCGGCGCGCGACATTTCTTTGGGCCGTGTTGCCAATTATCGCGATCCAAATCTTCGAAAGGATTACGTTCGGCACTTCGTATTTCGGTGCGTTCGTGAAACACCGCTTGATGGGATTCGCGCCGGACGCTTTCGACTTTCACGGCCGCCACAACCCCACGATCGACTCGCTGGCACAACTTACTCCGGGAAGATACCTAAGCACGCCAGGTCTCTGGATCGGGCTGTTATTCGCGGTCGCATTCCTCGCCTTAACAATCCGGCTGCGCCGTTATCGCGGACCTATCTGATTCACACGACCGTTGATTCAATCACTCGCATAGGGAAGAACTAACATGAGCACAGCTGTAATGATGGAACGGATTGCAGAAGCGTCGCCGCGTTTGAAGGCCAGGATGGCCGGTGTCTTTGAATTGCTTGAGGCCCTGACGTCAGGATTCGGCCAGGTGATTGTTCCTGGAATGCTCGTTGTGGCTGGTAACGCCAAGGCGACGGCGGCCAACATCCTCGCGCATGGGTTGCTATTTCGGTTGTCTATCCTAGCTGCGCTGATTGGGGTCGCCTGCCACATCGCGTGGATCTTTCTCTTCTATGAGTTATTCAAGCCTGTAAATAGGAGTCTCTCTTTACTTGCGGCGTTCGTTGGTCTCGTGGCGATCGCTATTCAGGCTTGCAGCAGCCTGTTTCAAGTCGCCCCGCTGATAGTAATGGAAGCTGGGCAGTCATTCAGCGCATTCAACGTCGACCAGTTACAGGCACTGACCCTAATGTCTCTCCGATTCAGCGCTCGGGCTTTCAACACCTACCTGGCGTTCTTTGGAATTTGGTGCGTGTTGATGGGCTACTTGATTTTCAGGTCGACTTTCATGCCTCGAATTATCGGCGTGCTGGAGGCGTTTGCCGGGTTGTGTTGGCTCACCTTTCTGTGGCCGCCGCTTGGTCAATCTTGGCGTTCCTGGTGGGGTTCATCGCCTATTGGAGATCGACTAACGACTGTGATCGGAACACCGGTACTCCGGCCAACCCGATGAAAGCGATTGTTCATTGCGAGTATGGTTCACCCGATGTCCTCAAGCTTGAAGAGATTGAAAAGCCTATTCCGAATGATGATCAAGTCTTGGTAAGAGTTCGCGCGGCTTCAGTAAATCCACTCGACCTCACCATCGAAGGCCCGTGGCTGATCCGCCCAATCTTAGGGATGCGCAAACCAAAAGATACCCGGTTAGGCGTCGACTACGCGGGAATAGTTGAAGCAGTTGGCAAAAACGTAACACAGTTCAAACCCGGCGACGAAGTGTTCGGCGGGAGAGACGGTGCCCTGGCTGAGTACGTGTGTGGCCTCGCGGATCGAGCAATCGCGTTGAAACCGCCGAACATGACCTTTGAGCAAGCCGCTTCTGTCCCTGTAGCGGCAATCACCGCACTGCAGGGTCTTCGCGACAAAGGAAAAATTCAGCCCGTAAAAAAGGTCTTGATCAATGGAGCGTCGGGAGGCGTGGGCACGTTCGCGGTGCAGATTGCCAAGTCATTCGGGGCTGAGGTGACCGGCGTATGTAGTACGCGCAATCTCGATATGGTTCGATCAATCGGCGCGGATCACGTCATTGATTACACGAAAGAAGATTTCACCAAAACGGATCAGCGTTACGACCTGATCTTCGACCTGGTTGGGAACCATTCGTTCTCCGAGCGCCGGCGCATTTTGAACCCAAATGGGATCTGCGTCATGGCCGGGATCGGAGGAGCAGGATGGCACGACGGTATCGGGACGCGATTGGCTGGTGAGCTCAATGCATATGTGCGGTCCCGCTTCGTCAGCCAGAAGTTCATCGCCTATATCGCCACGTTAAACAAAGCGGACCTGAATATCCTGGGCGATCTGATGCAGTCTGGAAAGCTGATACCGGTCATCGACAGGACTTACAAATTGAACGAGACCCGTGACGCTCTTCGATACCTGGAAACAGGACACGCTCGAGGCAAAGTCGTGATCAATTTGGAATAAAAGGAGAAAAGAATGAGCACAAGCCTAACAAACGAATCGACTGCAGAATCATCGCCGCGCCGCAAGGGTAGAATTCGCCGTGTCCTGAAGCGCGTCTTCTATCTGATTGTAATACTGATCGGAATCTTCGCTATCTACGCCTGGGCTACTGGCGCTCGGCAAGAACCGATCGAAACAGGAGAGCCCCACATGAAAGCAGTTGTCTACACCAACTATGGATCGCCGGACGTTCTCGAAATCAGAGACATCAAAAAACCGGTACCTAACGACGACCAAGTTTTGATCAAAGTCCGGGCGGCTTCTATCAATCCACTCGACTGGCATTTCATGGAAGGCACGCCCTACATCATGCGTGCGATCGGGGTTGGCCTGCGCAAACCAAAGGACCCAAGACTGGGCGTTGATTACGCGGGGACGGTCGAAGCAGTTGGGAAAAATGTAACGCAATTCAAACCAGGCGACGAGGTACTTGGCGGGAAAAGCGGGGCCTTTGCTGAGTACGTGTGCGCTCGCGCGGATCGAGCCATAGTGCTGAAACCGGCCAACATCACGTTTAAGCAAGCGGCCTCTGTCCCGATAGCGGCAATCACCGCCTTGCAGGGCCTTCGCGACAAGGGAAAGATTCAGCCGGGCCAGAAGGTCTTGATCAACGGCGCGTCAGGAGGTGTCGGCACATTCGCCGTCCAGATCGCCAAATCGTTCGGCGCAGATGTGACCGGTGTGTGCAGTACGAGAAATCTGGACATGGTCCGATCACTCGGCGCAGATCACGTGATTGATTACACCAAAGAGGATTTCACTAAAAACGGGCAACGTTACGATTTGATTCTCGACAACGTTGGCACCCAGCCGTTGTCAGGATTCCGGCGCGCCTTACAGCCCAAGGGGATCTGCGTCATGATTGGGGGCGGAGGACCAAATGACGGTGGGTTGATCGGTCCGCTGGGCCGTCCGGTCAAAGCGCTCCTGTTGTCACCGTTCATCAGCCAGAAGATGGGCATGCTTGTGGCGGAACTGAATAAAAAGGACCTGACGATCCTTGGCGACCTGATGCAGTCCGGAAAGGTAACGCCGGTCATCGATCGGACTTACCCGTTGAGTAAAATCGCTGAAGCTATCCGATATCTGGAACAAGGGCATGCTCGAGGAAAAGTCGTAATAACTGTGGAGTAACGAATTGAATTATGATCGCGATGCGCGAGCCATCTAAATTCCTTTTTATGAGCGGCGGCTTTTTCGAGGAATTGCAGCGTCGAAAAGTTTATCGAGTCGCGGCGGCGTACGTCATTGCGGCAGGATTCATCATTCAGATCGGATCGGCAATTTTGCCGGCATGGGAATTGCCGAATTGGACATTCCGCTTGGTGGTAGTGCTCTTACTGATCGGATTTCCCATCGCATTGATTCTTGCCTGGGCTTTTGACGTCACTCCAGAAGGAATTCGAGCGACAGAGAAAACCGCCGCCGAAACGCACCTTCGTCGGAACATGATCATCCTTGCTGCAACCGGCGTGATCGTTTCGGCAGCCGCAGGTTTTTTCCTCTTGCCACGGGTCTCCGCCCGCATGATCGACAAGTCAATCGCAGTGCTACCCTTCGAGAATCTGAGCGGCGATCCGGATAATGCCTATTTTGCTGATGGCATCCAGGACGATATTCTGACAAACCTCTCGAAAATCGGCGATTTGAAGGTGATTTCGCGGACGTCGGTCATGTCGTATCGCGGCAGCGGGACGCGCAACGCCCGCGACATTGGCAAAGCGCTTGGCGTAGCCACGCTAGTGGAAGGCAGCGTTCGCCGCATCGGCAACCGGGTGCGCGTGAACGTGCAGCTGATTAATGCCAGCACCGACGAGCACATTTGGGCGGAGGATTACGACCGAGATTTAACCGATGTATTCGCCATTCAAACTGATCTTGCACAAAAAATTGTCTACACGTTGCAGGCGAAGCTTTCGCCGAATGAAAAAGCGCGGCTCGATCGCCGGCCGACTCAAAATCCAAATGCCTACCTCCTTTTCGTGCAAGCGCACGATTACGCCAACCGCACGGACATGTTTCGCGATACATCGTTAAAAGCCGAGCCGCTTTTCGAACAAGCGATCAAGCTCGACCCAAACTTTTCCCTTGCCTATGCCGGTCTCTCCATGGTGGAGAGCTGGATTTATCACAGTTTCGACCCGCTACCGGCCCGGCGTGACAAAGCGCGTCTCACCGCGGATGAGGCCTTGCGATTGCAACCGGATCTTCCGGAAGGACATCTCGCACTCGGCTTCTCTTATTATTATGGCGACCGCGATTACCAGCGCGCGCTCGCCGAGTTCGAAATCGCCAAGCGTGGTCTGCCGAATGAAGCCCAGGCTTACATGGCCATCGGCGCCATTCAGCGACGTCAGGGCAAGTGGATAGAATCAACCGAGAATTTGGAAAAGGCGGCGGCGCTGGATCCGAAGAACGTGGGCATCCTCTGCAACCTTGGCTATAGCTACATGGCTCAGCGCAATTTCGAAGCCGCGGACAAAATTTTTGATCACGCAATTGTCGCAGAGCCACAGTCGTTACAGGCGGCTGGAATGAAAGCAGCCGTGGCGGTTCAATCGACAGGCGACCTTAGCGCGGTCGAAAAACAATTTTCTTCAGTTCCGCCTGGAGCCGACCCAGAGGGACTGATCACTTGGATACGGGTTGGGATTCTGACGCTAGAGCGGAAGTTCCCCGAGGCCCTTCAAGTGGTGCAACAATTTCGTGGTGAGACCTTGGCTACCGCTACGACTGCACCTTGCCCGAAGGCTCTTCTTGAGGGGATGCTTTTTCTGTATCAGGGCGATAAAGAGAAGGCGCGAATCGCGTTCGAGCATGCGCGCGCTGTCGCGGAGAAACTCGTGCGTGAAGCGCCTCAAGATCCCGGTCGACACGGACAATTGGGTCTTATGCTTGCTGCCCTGGGTCAAAAAGAAGAAGCGATCAACGAAGGCAAGCGCGCGGTCGAATTGTTGCCGGAATCCCAGGACGCCTTTGATGGGCCACAAGGCACCGCTGCGCTCGCCCAGATTTATGCCTGGACCGGGGAATTCGACGAAGCATTTCGCTTGCTCGATCATCTGCTCGACGTCCCAAACGGACTGACTGTCCCAATGCTTAAGCTCGAGCCCATGTGGGACCCGCTGCGCAAAGATCCGCGCTTTCAGGCTTTGATCGACAAGTACAGCCCAAAGACCTAGCTCCGAGGCTTAACCAAAGAAGCGCTTCGCGCCAAAGAAAATGCCGACCCGGCCATGGCACAGTTTTGGTCATGCTGATCCACAGACTAATTACGCGTGTCCTACTGTCTCGATGCGCTGCTCGGCGAACGTCGCGATCGCAGCATCCTGTTCTGGAAGTCGCTCCCGACCCGAAATGACACTCCGTACGGAAACAACGCGTGACACGCTGCGTTGGTTCAAATCATTGCCGCCGGGCCGTCAGGCGCACATGAAAGCTGCCTGTCGCCGGAACGCGAAGCCGAAGTCCTCGCAGTTTGGCACGCACAGCAGAAGAAGTAACTGCTTGGTTGGGTGCGATAAGATGGTCGCTGCGGTGTTTCTTATCGCGCAGCTCTCGCGGTAACCATGCGCACGTTTTTCTCGAATTTGCGCAACCGCGCAGTGGATGTGCACGCCGATGAAGTGCGGGCCCTTTGTTTCGCCTTCGTTTTCAACTTTCTCGTTCTTTCCAGTTACTACGTGGTGAAGCCGATTCGCGACGACATCGGCGCTGCGGGCAAACTCGAGAGTCTTTCGTGGATGTTTACCGGCACGCTCGTTGCGATGCTGATCGCGAATACGCTCTTCTCCGCCATCGTAGCGCGCATGTCGCGCAGAAAATTCATTCCGATTGCCTACCGCTTTTTCATGGCAAATCTCGTCATTTTCTATTTCCTCAAGCCCACCCAGAACGTTTGGGTCGGCCGGGCCTTCTTTGTCTGGGTCAGCGTCTTCAATCTTTTTGTTGTCACGATTTTCTGGGCGTTCATGACCGACGTCTTCAACAGTGATCAGGGTAAACGACTCTTCGGTGCTATCAGCGTCGGCGGCACACTCGGGGCAATTGTTGGCGCGAAGATCACCGAATTGTTCATTTGGAAAATCGGCGCAGCCAATTTACTTCTCATTACAGTTGGGACGCTTGAAGCCGGCGCGTGGTGCGTGAAATTTTTCCCCGCAGATTTCAAAGGGACACGCACCACTTCAGGTGACAAGACCGGCGCTAAAGAGCTGACAGATGCGGAGGTTTTACAGCAACCGCCGGCAGATTTAAAACGCAACTCCGAATCGGAAAAACCGATCGGCGGCAACCTTTGGGCCGGGATTACGCATGTCGCGCGCTCACCGTATCTACTCGGCATCTGCGCGTTCATGTTGCTGCACGCGATCACTTCCACGCTCGTCTATTTCCAGCAGGCCGACATCACCGGCCATGGGTTTCACGATCGCGACGCTCGCATCGCCTTCTTCGCGCAAATCGATCGTTGGGTGAACGTGTTAACAATCGGCGTGCAGATTTTTCTGACCGGCCGATTATTAAAATGGTTCGGCGTCGGTCTTACGCTCGCGTTCTTGCCCGTACTCAGCATGATGGGTTTCATTGCGATGGGTTTCGTGCCTGTCCTCGCCCTCCTTGCCTTGTTCCAAGTTCTCCGCCGCGCGGGAAACTTCGCTGTCACACGGCCGGCGCGCGAAGTGTTGTTCACCGTCTTGCGGCGCGAAGACAAATACAAAGCCAAGAGCTTCATCGACACTTTTGTTTATCGCCTAGGCGATCAAGTCGGAGCGTGGTCGTATCCGCTGCTGATGTGGCTCGGGCTTGGGCTCACCGGCATTTCCTTTGTCGCCGCACCGCTGGCTGCTGGATGGTGCGTGCTCAGTCTGTGGTTGGGACGCCGGCAGGTCGCGCTGGCTGACGCACGCGCGAAATAACGACGACCTCTTCGAGTCGCGCCATTACTTGAAGCGGGTCGCGGATTTTCGCCACGAAGTGGCCGCTGCCTTGCCCAAGCGCACCGCCACTCACTCATCGAGCTTTGTCAGGTCGAGTGCTCGCGCGTGAGTTTCGAAACTGCGGAGACGAAGACCAAAGAGCGTTGAGGAGAAATCGACGTGCGCTCAAAAACAACATCGGCCCGCAAGTAAGAGATGGTGCGCGGTAGAGGTTTCGAACCTCTGACCCCTACCGTGTCAAGGTAGTGCTCTACCCCTGAGCTAACCGCGCACTAAACCGAAGTGATAAGTGACGAGTGACCAGTGATGAGTCAAGCGAGATATCGATCGTCGCGGCGGGCGTCGGATCGTCCGCTGAGCCGGTACGCCAGATACTCATAATGTTGGAGTCCGCGGGCATGGTCTGGTGGCGCTGCTAAACGCCGCGCAAAACATGTCGATTGATTGGATTAAGCCATTGGCGAGCTCGACCACTGAGCTAACCGCGCATTCATAGGCAAATAGGGCGATATAGACCGCTAAAAGGCTTATTAGGGTTTATAAGAAGTTATGCCTCCCAAAAGGATCGCCAACGCAGCGGCATTGATCACGCAACTCGGTAATACATAGCGAGGGAGATAGAGGCCAAGCGCAAACGTGCCGATCATTAGAAGCACGTCAGTAATCGCGAGTGCGTAAAGCAGAGATAGCATGTTCGAGTCGAAGCGCTTCAGCAACCGCAGGATCGTCGCTAGTCCGAGCAAGAGCACCAGAGTAATTCCGCAAGGGATTTTATCGAGACCGCGCAACCAGAACGTGGTTTCGGCCCGCTTAATGGCCGCGCCCGCGATTGGCGAACAGCTCTTGAGATGCGCAGTTCTCCGGTGCAGAGCGGAGTCTGATCGGAAAACCTTTGGAGAATGATCAGCGGCCATTCTATAAAAGTATTGGATCACTTCTGTTGGCGTCGTGCTTGTGAGTGCGCGGACGATCGCTTCACTTATATCCGCGACAACAATTGGTGGAAGAGAACGATAATACAGCAGGCATATCTCATCCAGATAATGATCGGCCATCGCGTGAAGCTCTTTACTTTTAAGTTTTCCGCCATGGCTTTGAATCAGACGTTCGATCTCGCGCATCGACCCGCCCCAATATTTTTTGGCAGCGAGGATGGCCGGAATCGCTTCTTTGGTGATGGGATCTGATGCGTTGGCTTGCAGTCTGCGCAGGTAATTGGCTGTGTCGGCAGCGGGCAGTTGATCGATCAAATCCAATCGAGAAATCGCCGTTCGAGCAACCGTAGAACGGTACGGTTCCCGAAAAACGACGCACAAGCTTCGCGTAGTTAAATTGGCCGCGACAATCGCAACTAAACCAACGGCACATGTCACCACAAATTTTTTCAAACAGATGCGCCCTTCACCACGTTTCTTAATGTGCGTGATCGCGCCCAGCAGATAAGCCATTGGCACAAGCGCTGCGCCGATCGCGTTGACATGCCGCGTCATTACGTTGGCATAAAGACATACGCCAAGCGCAATAATGCCATTCCGGCTGAGTTCCTGTCCGCGAGAAAGTTCGACCGCGATGGCGATTAGCAGGATAAGGAGAATCGATGCGAGCGCTTCAGAAGAGATCAGTTGGGCTCCGATGAAAAGGACGGGAGTGCAGAGAAACACGACAACAATGAAGCATCGCAGAATCGGACGCCTCGTGCAGCTAACAGTTAGAAGCGCCAGAGCGAAAATGAGAGCCAACTGTTGCCCTGCGACGAGCAGGAGCAGACCGGTATCGTTCAGTGCGACCCATCGCTTGACCCCGAGCTGCAACGAGTGCAGATGCCCCGCATTACACCACGCGGAAACCAGTAAAATCGGGAGGCGACTTAGGAAGGGATACAAAGGCGGAAAATGGAGGAGTGTTACGTCTCCTGGCGGAGACGCGATTTGAAACAGGCCGTCGGTACCCCGCCAAAGCGGCGGGAGTCGAGCCATTACAAGAATCGATCCTGGAAGTAACCCCAGTGCACACAAGATTGTCTCCCTCGCAAAAAACCGGCGCATGCAAGCGCGGAGAAAGCAACAAAATCCAAACCACACGGTAATCACGCCGTGCCATCCTTCGGCGGCGTATACTCTAGCGCAATCAATTTTTGCGTTTGTTGCTTGTTGAGAGCAGATCGCATTTTCAGACGCCATCGCGAACACTTCAACACTGGACAACATGGGGGTGCGAGGCGACTGTGCGCATCTCGTGAGTACTTTGTTTTTTAAGCGTTTTCTGCAACGGCCGTTTCAAATCGCGTCGATTGTTCCCAGCTCGAAAGCGCTCGTGGAACGCGTCGCCAGCAAAATGGATTTCAGCCAGCCGCGCGTGATCGCCGAGTACGGCCCGGGTGAAGGCGTGCACTCGCGCGAGATCGCGCGACGGATGAGAGCGGATTCGCATCTACTCCTGTTTGAGCTCGACCAAGCTTTCGCTCGCGATCTCGAACGACAATTCGCCGGGGATCGCCGTGTGCACGTCATCCACGGAGACGCGGCACGGTTACCTCAGGAGTTGGAGCGTCGTGGGTTCGGCTGCTGCGATTACATTCTTTCAGGCATTCCGTTCAGTATTCTTAAAATCGACAAGAAACGCGCGCTCCTCCAAAAAACACACGACGCATTGGCGCCTGGCGGCAGTTTCATCATTTATCAAGTGACCAACGAGCTGAAGCAGCACGCCAAGCTTTTCGAGCACGCCGAATCAGAATACTTCCTGCAAAACATACCGCCGATGTTCATTACCGTTTTTCAAAAGGCGCAATCGGCACAATCGCTGAGTGGCTGGGAGTACCGCACCGCGCAGCCCCGAAAGCTTTCGGAGTTGGCTAGCGCTGATCGCCCGGCATGACGCAGGACAGGCCGACGCGTGTAGAAAAGGATTCGATGGGCGAGATGTCTCTTCCGGCGTCCGCCCTTCACGGCGCCTCGACCCACCGGGCGGTACTTAATTTTCCCGTGAGCGGTTATCGGTTTTCGCGGCCGTTTATTCGCGCACTGGCTTTGATCAAATGGGCGGCCGCGCAGGCCAACCATGATCTCGGTCTGCTCGATGCGGAGCGCGCAGCGTTGATCGTGCAAGCAGCCGAGGAAGTCGTCGAAGGAAAGCTCGACGACCATTTTCCGCTCGACATTTTTCAGACAGGCTCGGGTACGAGCACAAACACAAACGCGAACGAAGTCATCGCGAACCGGTGCGCCCAGCTCGCGGGCAAAACGATCGGGTCGCGTGAACTGGTTCATCCGAACGACCACGTCAACATGGGCCAGTCGAGCAACGACGTGATTCCCTCCGCGATCCACATTAGCGCAGCGGAACAGTTAAAAAACTGTCTGATTCCGGCTCTGGAAAAGTTACACGCCGCTCTCGAAGCCAAGGCGAAGGAATTCTGGGACGTCATCAAGATCGGTCGGACCCATTTGATGGACGCGACCCCGATCCGATTGGGACAGGAATTTTCCGGTTACGCGCAACAAGTTGCTTATGCGAAGGCGCGCGCGCAAAAATCGATCGAAGCGTTGCGTGAGCTTGCGCTCGGCGGAACAGCGGTTGGCACAGGCCTGAATCGCCATGTCGATCTTCCGGGAAAAATGCTGCGGCATTTGGAGCAGCGCACGGGGATCGCCTTTTACGAGGCAAAGAACCATTTCGAAGCGCAAGGGGGCAGGGACGCAGTCGTGGAAGCGAGCGGTCATCTAAAGACGATCGCGGTCAGTTTATTCAAGATCGCGAACGACATCCGGTGGCTTGCGAGCGGCCCGCGTTGCGGTATCGGCGAAATTCAACTTCCCGCGACACAACCGGGCAGTTCAATCATGCCGGGCAAAGTGAACCCGGTAATGTGCGAATCGGTAATGATGGTTTGCGCACAGGTGATGGGCAACGACACATCTATCACCTGGGCCGGAGCAAACGGAAACTTCGAGCTCAACGTCATGATGCCGGTGATGGCGCATAATCTTCTCGAATCGATCCGGTTGTTGGCAAACGTAGCCGATGTTTTCTGCGAAAAATGCGTGCTCGGCATCGTGGCGAACAAAGAGCACTGCCGCGAGTTGATTGAGCTTTCCATGGCCATGGTGACCAGTCTCGCTCCGAAGATTGGTTACGATCGTGCGGCTGAAATTGCCAAGGAGAGCGCGAAAACCGGACGCACTGTGCGTGAAATTGCCCGGGAGAAAAAAGTGTTGCCGGAAAAAGAACTCGAGCGCGCGCTTGACCCAGTTGCGATGACGAAACCAGGCGACAAAGGCACGGAGTAATGGAGTGGCGGAGTCGTGGAGTAATGGGGGATGAGAAGGTTCATCGTTTGTGTCGTATTCGTCGGCATGCCGACAAGCTCTTAGGTTTGACCTATGGTTGCTAAACTCGAGGGACCTCAGTTTTCAGGTGGAGCGAACATTGCGATCAAATGTCCAAGTCACACGTATGAGCAGACAGTCGCCTTTTATCGCGACACGCTGGGACTGCCTTTAATTGAGGAAGAAAAGGACGGTTGCATTTTTCAATTCGGTCCGAACCGGCTTTGGATCGACAACGTGCCAAACCTGAGCCATCCAGATATTTGGCTGGAACTGGAAACAAACGACACCGAGGCTGCTGCGTCATTCCTAAAAGTGCATGGCCTCGCGCGACGCGATGAAGTCGAACAATTACGCGAAGATTTCAACGGCTTCTTCATTTCCGCGCCGAGCGGCGTGATCCATCTCGTCATCGGCCCGGAGGAAGCGTAGCAGAATGTGAAACGTTAAAAGCGTTACAAAGTTACAAGGAGTTACCCGTTTTAACCTTGTAACTTTTTTAACGAACAACCTCGGTGGCACGGCCGCGTCGCCATCGCCCTATCCACGTGCTCCAGCCATAGAATCCCAGCGGTTCCAGGCAGCCCGCTGCAACTAACGCGTCCACGTCCGCGCGGGCTGGTGTTATTTTGGCGTCTGCAGTCGGCCCATAATAATCGTCGACGACCATCCAACAGCCGTCCGCCAATTTATCGCCGTAGCAGCCGATGTCGCGCTGCTTGGCAGCGTCGGCATCAAGGATCAACAGGCCTATTTCACTCGAGCCAACTGCTTGACGGACTGCGGCGACCGTTGCCGGATCAAAGGAGTGGCCCTTGATCAGGGTGACCGTGTCCGACGCGCGGTACCTGGCGAGGTTTCGTTCCAAGTCGCGCAAAATATTGCGGGTACCGAGCCGCTTGTGTTTCAGGCGTCCTCCTTGTTCGATCGCAATGAACACCTTTCCCTTTCCAGAATCGCGCACACCGAACGCCGCGGCGATTGTCGCACCGCCAAGGAACGCGCCTACTTCGACGATTGATCCGGAGCATATTTTTGCGAAATGATAGATGAGGATCAGCACGTCCAGATGAAGCATGGAATGTTTGTCACGGACTTTGAGTAACCTCGAATGAATTGGCTCGTGCCGGTACTGCATGAGTGTGTGCATCAGGTTCAGGGAATCGCTGAGTTGGCTCCGAAAGGTTTCAGGGTTGTCCGCCGGTCGCGATTTCTGCAGGTCAGAGGCGCCGGTCGCGTCCTGGCGCGCGGGGCAATGCCGTCCTACCACGATGAGGTCCCGCTCCACACCGTCGAGTCGCGCAATGCCTGGAAGCAGTCCCCAGCGCTGGAAGCCGAGCCGCTCAAACAATTTCAGGCTCGGTTCGTTGTGCCTAAAGATCAGGCCGACAATGGCGGTGATCCCGAGCGACGGCGCACGGCCGATTGCTTCTTCCAATAATCGCCGAGCAACGCCGCGACGGCGGAGTTTTTCATCGACATAAACGCTAATTTCGGCCGAGCCACGATACGCGCATCGTGGCAGGAATTTTTTGAAATCCAGCCAACCGATCACGCGACCGTCGGATTCCGCCACCCAAAATGGATGTTGATTCGGTGAATGTTCGCGGAACCACGGCAAACGCGCTTCGACCGTGGTCGGCTCGAGCTCGGCCGTTACCATGCGTGTCGGCACAGTGGCATTGTAAATGTCGACGATTGCGGGGAGATCGGATTCGAGCGCGTCGCGGATAATCATATCGGTAGCTGTAGCCGCGGTCGCCAACCGTAGATTTTCCGACCCGACTGCGCTCACATCGCCCGGAAAAACGCGTTTTCGAATGTCGGTTGAAACGGGCCGGGCTTTGTTTCCCCGATTCGAAATCGCGGACTGATTTCTGATTGGGTGGCGCAATGGACTTCCATGTCGATCCTGCCGCATTCCGCGAGCAACGCGTGTACGGTGCCTAAGGCAAGCTCGGGTGTGTTGCAATCGCGGCTGAGATGTCCAAGCACGACGCGCTCGATTTTTCCCGGCAGCAATTCCTCGATTACACTAACCGCTGCCGCGTTCGACAGGTGCCCATGCCGCGATTGAATTCTTTGTTTCACTGGCCACGGCCGATGTAAATCGTTCTGCAAAAGTTTTTCGTCGTGATTGGTTTCGATCACGAGCGTCTGCACGGCTCGCAAGCGTTCCACAATCATTTTCGTCGCGTAACCGAGATCGGTGATAAAACCAAGACCGCCCGATCCCGCGTAAAAAGCAAATCCAAGCGGATCAACGGCGTCATGCGGCACAGGGAACGTCTGCACTGTGACGTCGCAAATAGAGAACTCGGAACCGGTCCGAAAAATTCGCCAGTTACCATGTCGCGCGAAGAATCCGCCACAACGAATCGCCTCCGCAGTGAGCGCATTGCAATAAATCGGCACATCAAACTTGCGGCAGAGCACTTCAAGACCGCAAACGTGATCGCCATGTTCGTGCGTGAGAAGCACGCCATCCAGCTGATCGGGCGCGACGCCACACTGGGTCAGACGCAATACCAATTGCCGCGCGCTCAGGCCGCCATCGATAAGAATCTTGCAATGATCCGTGGCGACCAACGCACTGTTTCCCGCGCTGCCGCTGCCGAGCATCGTCAAGCTGAACACGGATCTTAAGTTAGCCGCATCATTTGACCTTACGCAAACGGAAACGAATCAGTCAGCGCCTTACTCACGCGCCTCGCGGCTTCGTCCTAGCGGTGATAAGCTCGCCGCCGGACTGAGACGACGCGTTGTAGAACGCCTTGACCGCATCGCAGCCCTTAAACAGTGTGCGCGAAATGTTTGGCTTGCCCGGTCCATATGTCGATTCATTGACTGAACCAGTGACTCCGAACCCGGCTTCGTCCCAATAGCCGCCCGCGAAAGCGCCTCCTAGGAAATTCCGGTTTAGACCGCCGACCTGCGTGTCGGGATGGTCGCCTTTCTAATATTCATCGCACCAGTCGAAAATGACCCCCTTGCTCGACAGGACGCGCGGCGAGGACTACATTCGCTCTGCTTGAGAACGCGCATATTCATGTTCGTTGCGGCGGCTTGCATGCTTTTTAGGAGCGTTGGTTATGGGCAGTCTGATCCGCCCGCTGCGCATAGTGGTGGTCTGGATTTCAAGCAATTCGGTTTACTTGCGATACAGGATGGGGGACGGCGTAAGCCGATTGATACGTTCGCGCGCGAAACGTTGATACGGATTACTGGACGTTCGACATACAGCGATAAGGCCGGCCGGAAATGGCAGCCGAACGATTTTGTTTTGTCGGCGCTGCTCGACACGCGCGATTGGAAAAACGAGCTAATGATGCTGATTTCGTCGGGCCAACTGATCGAGCAGCTCAGGCTTGATAAAACACAGCGAAGATTTTCGTTTGCGCAATTGACCGGGTCAACGGAGTTGCAGCGGATCGCAAGCGAGGCACGCGCTCTCAAGCGCGCGGAAAAACCGCTCGATCGGGTTCAACAAGAAGCCCTCAGCGTAAATGACCGATTGGCGTTGCTTGGAAATGTGATGAATGGAAATGCTTTGCTCATCGTTCCATCACCGCAAAGAGAAACGGATGCGTGGATGGCGCCCGATCCGGGGGCAGTCGCGGGTTACTATAACGAAACGCAGTTCGCTCCGGTCACCTCCGAACTGACAACAATGATGCGCGCCTACACGCAGGCCGACGCATTCAATTTCAGCATAGCCGCGCGTCAGTTGCAGGACAATTTACGAGCGCTCAGTCCCTCGATTTATCCGCAGGAACGACAACTACGGCTCGAGTATTTCTACAATTATTTCGAAGGATTTTACCGCGCGATCTGGTGTTACGGGATTGCGCTCGTAATTTTAATCGCGGCGCATCTGCGCAAGCGGGGACGCGCGTTGCAGAACGTCGGCGTGGCGATTGCGCTCCTGGGTCTCGCGTTTCACGCAAGTGGAATTGTGATGCGTTGTCTGATCGCTGGCCGTCCCCCGGTCACGAACATGTATGAATCTATCATCTGGGTGTCATTTGCGGTGTCCTTTTTCGGGATGATCTTCTTCGCGCGTTATCGCACCCCAGTATATCTTCTCGCAGCGTTGCCGGTGACGCTGATCGCGCTGCTGCTGGTTCATCAGATGCCAATCGCGATGCCCTCGAGCATCGATCCGCTGGTCCCCGTGTTGCGCGATAATTTCTGGCTCACCATTCATGTGCTCACCATCACGCTGAGCTACGCGGCCTTCGCACTGGCGATGGGCTTTGGGCACATTCTGCTCTGGCGCTACGCACGCGATCCGGCGGCGGCGAGTGTGGACGCCCCAATGCATTTCTGGCTTTATCGCGTGCTCCAGCTCGGCGTGCTTTTGCTTGCCGCGGGAACGATTCTGGGCGGCGTGTGGGCAAATTATTCCTGGGGACGGTTCTGGGGCTGGGATCCCAAGGAGACATGGGCGCTGATCGCTTTGCTTTGTTATATCCTCACGCTACATGGGCGGCTCGCCGGCTGGTGGAGTGAGTTCGGTTTGGTGGTCGCGAGCGTTGTCTGCTTCCTCGCAGTTTTGATGGCGTGGTATGGGGTGAATTTTGTTCTTGGCAAAGGTTTACACAGCTACGGATTTGGCATCGGCGGCGAGACCTACGTGGCAACATTTGTCATTCTCGATCTTTTATTCATTGCGTTTGCGATCTGGCGATACCGAATGAGCAAGCGCGCGATCGCTTCGGCGGTCGAGATTAAAGCCGAGCGCGCGGCGGTGTCGCCATAGCGGGGATCGCTGATCCTGGGCCGGCCGCGATCACCGACCCCGGCTACAGTGTTTCCACAATGAGCGCGTCCAGAAATTCCCGCGCAGTTTCGGCACCAAGCAGTGTCGAGCGTATCGCATCATCTCTCACGAGCCGCGCCAGTGTACCGACGCAGATCAAGTAATCATTGACCAATTGCTGCGGCACCCCGATGACGAAGATCAGACGGGCGCGCACTCCATTTTTGCCAAACGGAATGCCGGCGCGGCTGCGCCCAATTCCAAGGATGATTTGATCAACCAAATCGGTGCGCGCATGGGGGAATACGACGCCATTTTCTACGGCGCTGGGATGCACTTGCTCGCGGGCGAGCACTTGTTCAAGAAATTCGTCTGCATCGTCGATCTTCCCATTCGCGGCCAGCAGCTGGATGATTTCCCGCACTGCGTTCGCCGGTTTGCGGGAGCGCAATCGCAGGATCACCTGCTTTTCATCGAGAAGATCAGCCAGCGCGATAGCCATTGGCGGCAGCGAGATTTATTGGATTATCCAGGCAAACCCAGTTATCCAGTTAATCGGATAGCCGTGGCAACTGAAAAAATACCGAGCGAGTCGAACGAGGAGACGACGATCTCATTGCAGCGCAGCATTTATGATCCGGGATACGTCAACGCGATGTCGCATTTTTATCGCGGCGAAATGGGACGGATCATGGTCTGGCGGCAGCGGCTCGACATTACTACTAACTGGGCAATTACAAGCAGCACCGCCATCATTACCATTGCATTTTCCACTCGCGGAGTGCCGCACATCATTTTCTTTTTTAACCTCGCCATCGTCTGGGCGATGCTCTGGATCGAGGCGCGCCGTTACCGTTTCTACGACGCGTTCCGCGCGCGCGTACGCATGCTCGAAGCGCACTTTCTCGTCCCGATGGTGATGGAGAATCGCGAGATGCTCCAGGGTGAATGGAAAAAGCTGGTTTGCGAAGATTTAATTTTGCCTTGTTTCAAGATCAGCAAACTGGAAGCGGTCGGGCGGCGATTGAAACGCAACTACGTATTCATTTTCATCCTCATCATGATCGCGTGGGTGACGAAAATATTTTTGCATGCCAGCGAGCCAATCGACGATCTGCCGTCGTTTTACCATGCGCTGCGCATCGGACACATACCTTCCTGGCTGGTTGCCTTCGTTTTTGTTGGCACTCTTGCGAGCGTGATCGCGATCACGATTTACGTCAGCCAGAAATCCTCTGGCGAAATTTCCGAGTTCGGTACCCATCGTTCGCTATGGCGCATTTGAAAGAAAGTTGATAGTTGAGAGTTGATGGTTGAGAGAACCGCAATGGCGGAATCTTCTGAATCTTTCAACTCTCAGCCCTCAGCTTTTAACAAATTGTGCGAAATCGTCGCGCGCTTGCGGGCGCCGGGCGGTTGCCCGTGGGATCGTGAGCAAACACACGAATCGCTTCTGCCTGCGTTAATCGAAGAGGCTTACGAAGTCGCCGGAGCGGTGCGCAGCCGGGACATTGCAAATTTTCGCGAAGAACTCGGGGATCTTCTTCTGCTTATCGTGATGCACTCCGAGATCGCGCGGGAAGCCGGGCGATTTGACATCGATAATGTGCTCAAAGACGTGACGGAGAAGCTGATCCGGCGTCACCCGCATGTCTTCGGCCGGAGCGACGCGCGCGACAGCCAGGCGGTGCTAAAACAATGGGAATCGATCAAGCGCGGAGAAAAAACAGGCAAACATTATCTCGACGGTCTGCCATCAGCGCTCCCCGCCCTGGCGCGCGCGCAGAAAGCGCAATCAAAAGTTGCACGGGTCAATTTCGACTGGAGCGAACTGGATGAAGTGATCGCAAAAGTTGAAGAAGAGCTTGGAGAAATAAGGCAGGCAATTGAAGGGCGACATCAGCATTCTGCCAATGACCCGCGTGCCGGAAACGCATGTCATGAGGTTGAAAATGAGATCGGCGATTTGCTTTTCGCGGTGGTGAACCTGGCGCGCAAAGCCAGTCTCGACGCGGAAACTGCGCTGCAAGGTGCAACCGACAAATTTGTCGCGCGGTTCCACCGACTGGAGGATGAGCTGCAGGCGCGGGGCAAGCAGCTTGGTGATGTCGATCTTGCAGAGCTGGATGCGATCTGGGACGCGATTAAGGAAAAAGCGCCCAACATCGAACATCCAAGGCCGAACGCCGAACTCCTCTGAGTTTGATGTTGCTTTTCCTCTCGTGGGGATATCGCCAATGATCATCTTTTCAAGAGCTCCGGTCCGTGCGTCCGGGGCTTTCTGTTTGGATCCTGCCCCAGAATTCTCCGAGCTGTTGCAGAAAAGCAAAAGCAGTGGGAGCGTAATGCGAATCAACTTTGACTTTAGCGTTGTCCGTAATCCCTCCAATTTTTGTGGGCCGTTTGAATAAGTTTATGGATAGGCCCAATAAAGCCCGCTATTAGCACACAAGTTCGGGACAGAAGTAAATTACCTTTAAAATTTCTTTGAGGTATCTGAATCGAGTCGGGATTAAGATGAGTTTTCTTGTCGCTTTGGGCAAAATTCGGAAAGGCTTATGAAAGCCGGCTGCATAAGTCGGGAAGTAGAAAAACAGGGATCGAGTTCCCGAAAAGCCGGGATTTTTAGAAAATCTCCCGTCCACAAAAGCGGCATTCGCAAATCAAAGACCGGCCGCTGGCGCGGGGCGGCGCTCATCCTTCTCAATTTGCTGATGATTGCGCACATCATTCAGTGGCGGATCATGGGCAAGTCGATTTCGCCCATCGAACCGTCTGAGACCATGCACACGCTCCAGCGTGGGGCGATCAACGCGGGATTCATCTTCTTTGCTCTGGCGATCCTGGCTACGCTGATCTTCGGTCGCTTTGTCTGTGGCTGGGGCTGTCACATTCTCGCCTTGCAGGATTTCTGCGGGTGGATGTTAAAGAAAATTGGGCTCACTCCGAAGCCGTTTCGCTCGAGGCTGCTGGTCTATGTCCCGCTCATTGGCGCATTGTATATGTTTGTTTGGCCTACGGCGTATCGATTCTTCAGCTCGCAGCCTGGCCCGCTGATCCCGAAATTCACCAATCATCTGGTCACGACCAATTTTTGGGAAACCTTTCCGTCCGTCTCAGTCGCCATCCCGTTCCTTTTCGTCTGCGGCTTTATGACCGTTTACTTTTTGGGGCAAAAAGGTTTCTGCACCTACGCCTGCCCCTATGGCGGATTTTTCGGTCTCGCCGACAAGTTCTCGCCCGGAAAAATTCGCGTTACCGATGCTTGCAATCAATGCGGCCATTGCACTGCGACGTGTACCTCGAATGTTCTCGTCCACGCGGAGGTGAAACAGTACGGAATGGTTGTCGATCCGGGCTGCATGAAATGCATGGATTGCGTCAGCGTCTGTCCCAATGATGCCTTGTACTTCGGCTTCGGGAAACCCACGCTTCTGGTTCCGAAATCGAATGCGATCAAGAAGAACTACTCGGTAACATGGCCTGAGGAAATCGTCGGTGCGCTCGTCTTTCTCGGAAGTTTCCTTGCTGTCCGCGGGGTTTACGCGCTGGTTCCGTTCTTGATGGCGCTCGGTTGCGCGACGATCACAACGTATCTCACTCTAAAAACGTGGAGATTGCTCAAAGTAAAAGAATTGTCCTTTTACCGGTTCAATTTGAAGTCTTCGGGCAGAATTCGAAAAGCAGGATGGGGATTTGTCAGCTTTGCGGCTGTTTGGATTGGCTTGACCGCGCACAGCGGATGGGTTCGCTATCACGAATATCTGGGCGGTCGCGCATTTCAGAAACTCCAAATCCCCGATGAGCTCGCGCTTGCGCAGGCAAACCCCGACCCCTGGCTCAGCCCGATCGATCGGGAGAGCATCCTTGAAGGAAAAAAACATTTCCAGGCCGCTTCGAACTTCGGGCTCTTCATCAATAGCGAGGCGCTACCGAAGCTCGCCTGGTTTGAGTATCTCTCTGGCGATGCGGAGAAATCGGTCGCGCTGCTTAGCAAGGCGGCGGCTAATCAACTGGGCCAGGCCAAGGCTTTGAGCCTTTATTATCGCGGCACGATCCTGAACCGTCTGGGACGTTACGAGCAAGCGGGGGCGAGTCTCGACGAGGCCCTCGCGCAGCGAGCCGATTTAATTCTCGCTCGCCAGGAAAAAGGCGAATCGCTCTGGCAACTTGGTCGCAAGGAAGAAGCCATCTCTGTCTGGAGCGACGCCGTACAACGTAATTCGGGCCTTGTTTTGGCCAACAATCAACTCGCAGGCGCTGAGCGATCACTGGGCAGATTTGACGAAGCCGTCGTGCATGAAAAACAAGCCGACCAATTCACTCCTGACAATCCGCTTTTCCATTGGATGATTGGTCGAAGGCTGCAAAATCTCGAGATGAATGACCTTGCTCAAAAACATTTCCAGCGAGCGATGCAACTCGATCCTGAGCACCAGGCGCGGCCCTAATCTCGAGCGTTTGCTTCCGCTTCGGCCTTCGCCATATTTCCCCTCCCGATGTCGCTCTTACTCAATCTATGCCTGGCGCTCTTCGTGCTCGTGGCGCTGCTTATGGTGCTCGTAATTCTGATGCAACGCCCGAAAAGCGAAGGCTTGGGCGCGGCATTTGGCGGGGCGGTCACGGAAAACATTTTCGGCGCACAAACCACTAACGTATTGGTAAAGTTCACTTCGTGGCTCGCCGGTGTTTTCTTCGCGCTCACCTTTGCATTATCGATCCTTTATGCCCATCAGAGCACAGCGGATAGCGCGTTCCGACGTGCGCTGATGAAATCGCAAGCGGCGCCGCAGACTTCTCCTGCGCCGACCACTGGTCAACCTTTGCCGGGCTCCTCTCCCACTGCAGCGCCAGCGACCTCCCCATCCTCGGCTGCGCAGACCGCCGCTTCGCCAACTGCGGCGCCGGTCGAAACGGCAACGAGTCCCACGGCAACGCCGAAGTAAAAGCGCAGACCCTGACGTCTGATGCATCTGAAAGCTCTGCTAGCGTTGGGGTTTTCGGTTGCGTTGTTATGCGAGACTGCTGCCGCTGAACAGGCGTACAAATTTCTCAATGAAATCCCGATCGGCGGCGAGGGCGGCTGGGATTATGTGACCGTCGATGCGGTGGCGCGCCGTCTCTATCTCTCGCACGCAACGAAAGTCGTTGTTGTCGATCTTGCGAAGAATGCCGTGACCGGGGAGATCGGCGACACGCCCGGCGTTCACGGGCTTATTGTCGTGCCGGATCTTGAGCGAGGTTTCTCGTCGAATGGCAAGGAATCGAAAGTGAGCGTTGTCGATCTAAAGACACTTCACACGATTTCGAAAATAGACACCGGTACGAATCCCGACGCGCTCGTTTACGAACCGCGTCGCGGCGAAGTTTACGTTTTCAACCACAGCGGAAATTCGGCGACGGTGATCAACGCAAAAACGGCAGGCGCAGTCAACACGATCGCGCTCGGTGGCAACCCAGAGTTCGCGGCGGCCGATAGGGCGGCAGACCGCATTTACTGTAATGTGGAAGACAAGAGCGAAGTCGCAGCCATCGACACGGCAAAGCACGAAGTGGTGGCGCGCTGGTCACTCGCGCCAGGCACCGAGCCAACTGGAATGGCGTTCGACGCGACGCATCACCGGTTGTTCGTCGGCTGTCATAACAAATTGATGGCGATGCTCGACACTGAAACTGGAAAAGTTGTTGCCACGGTGCCGATCGGCGCCGGCGTCGATGGCTGCGCCTTCGACGACGCCACGCAACTCGCGTTTGCATCATGCGGCGATGGCACCACGACGATCGCAAAAGAAGAAACTCCGCAGAAACTTACAACTATTCAGACACTCAAGACCGAGCGCGGCGCGCGCACAATTGGGCTCGATCCGCAGACGCATCGGATCTATTTACCCACGGCGCAATTTCATCTGCCGCCTTCGCCAGCGCCCGGTGCATCTCCAGGACGACCGATGATTGTGCCGAACACGTTGAAGCTCCTGGTTTATGGCCAGGCCGAGTCGGCGAAACCCTGACGAGTGTCATGCTGATCGCTTACCGGTCGCTCCTGGCTCGAAGATGGCAAGCAGTGCAGGCAGCACGATTAACACGAGCGGCAGCGAAAAGATTAGCCCTGAGATAATGGCGATCGCCAGCGGTTGCTGCATGGCAGAACCGTGACCGATGCCGAGCGCTAACGGCGATAGCGCCAAAATCGCCGCGAAAGCCGTCATCGAAATTGCGCGCATCCGGTTGATTCCGGCGAGGATGAAGCGGTCGCCGCTGGCAGGCAACGAAAGAAATTCAGAGTAATAGAAAATCGCGATCTCGGTGACGATGCCGACGATCATGGTCATGCCCATCCGCGAGGTGATGTTGAATTCGGTGCCGGTGACCCAGAGGCCGATGAAGACTCCGGCGATGGCGAACAGCGGGATGAGCAACATCGCGATGGCGACCCGGAAACTTTCATAGAGAAAAAGCAGGAGCAGAAAAACGAGGACGATTGCGGCGATCAAAATGATCGTTAGGCCGCGGAAGGCGATTTGTTGTTGTTCGTAAAGGCCGCCGAAAGTGTAGAGCACGTTGTTGGGAATGACGCCGGATCTGGCGAGCGTCCGTTTCACATCGCTTACCGTCGAGCCGAGATCTCGGCCACTGATGCGCGCGGTCACTGCGACCATGCGTTTGAGATCGTCGCGCATGATCTCGGGCTCGCCGCTGACAGGGACGAGCGTGGCCACGCGTTTGAGCGGAAACAAATGGCCGTCGGGCGCGCGCAAAAGGAGATTGTCGATGTTGCGCATGGTTTCGCGCGCGTCTCGCGGAATCCAAACGCGGACGCCGATCAACTTCGGCCCCTGTTGAATGTGGGTGGTCACGTTGCCGGTCAGGAAATCGTCAAGCGCTTTGGTGATCGCCTCCGGATCCATGCCTTCGAGACCGGCCTTTACGCGATCGACCTGAATGTTGAGCGCGTCGCCTGCCGGCACGATTCCGTTCTTAACCTCGACTACGCCGCGAACTTTCGAAATCGTGTCGGCCACTCGCGGCGGAAGCGTGCGCAAGAGTTGTTCGTCATCGGAATAAAGCTTGATCTCAATCGGCTGTGGCACGCTGGTGAGATCGCCGATCAAATCTTCCATCAATTGCAGCAGCTCGACCTGAAGACCGGGAATATGCTTTTCGATTTCACCGCGAACATCATCCATCACCTCTTCAATTCCGCGGTAATTTGAGATATACAATGCCGCGTGCTGCGCGACGGCGAACGCAATTGCCCTAATTCGTTTCTTCCGGCGCGCTCGATGCAAGTTTTTGGAAACGCGGATCATTCCGAAGCGGATCGAACATCGGATCGAGCCGGAGCAGCGCAGGAGTAAGCGGCGCGCCCGTTAATGCGCCAGCGTACGGTATCGAGAGCAGTTTCTGTAAAGCGGCGACGGCGCGGTCGGGCTCTCCCGTTTGCGCTGCCACCCGGGCGAGGATCTCGATCGGAATGGGACCAATGAAAGCATCCTTCTCGACGGGGATCGCAGCCATAGCACGTTCAGCCAGAGTTAATGCAACCGCTTTGTCACCCAGGCCGATATTGGTCAGCGTGAGGCGGTGAAGCCGAGAATCGTATTCAGTTCGTTGAGTTGTTCGTTTGTCACAGGCCGAGTTTTTTCAGGACTTCTTCTACTTCCTTGTCGGTGAGTTGGTTTATGCGTTCGTCTTCGTCGGTGTCGCCGCCTAAAAGTTGGTTTAAGTGTTCCTGGGCGGCTTCGGCGCGGGCTTTGAGTTCGGCTAGGACG
>WNFX01004533.1_pt1 | contig 25853 bp, 26 predicted proteins | sample 5400111 | NCBI WGS metagenome assembly WNFX01 (sample SAMN13153363, study PRJNA577476) | soil metagenome | isolation source: 40 cm soil or saprolite under grassland replicate 1 | place: USA:California | collected 2016-06-15
TCGGCGGCGAGGTGCTCCATGACGCCCACCAGTCGGCCGACGAGGTCGGCGAGCGTGTCGCCGCCGGCCTCCACGGCACCGTGGGCAGCCTGCAGGTCGGCGAGGTCGTCGTCCAGGTCGCCGAGCCGGCCGGCGGTCCACGGCAGCGGCGCGGCCTCGGCGGTCTTCACCAGCCCATCCTTTCCCACGGCTCGGACAGGTCCTCGGGGCCGAGGTCGTCCAGCTCCTCGTTGCGGCGCTGCTGCGCCTGCTCGTCCCCCGAGTCGGAGTCGATGAGGGCGTCGACTTGCTGGCGGGTCTGGCGCTGGTGGGCGCGGAGCGCGGCGGCTGCGTGGCGCTGGCGTTCGAGCTGCGCGGCGCAGTCCTGGCAGCCATCGGCGGGGCCAGGGTGGGCGGCCAGTGTGTGGAACTCGACGAGCGCGCTGATGAGCGCCGCAGGGAGTGTGGGAGACTGATGCTGTGCCAAGGGGCTCCTCCTTGGTGCCGGCCCCGGGGGACTGCCATCCCGCCGGGGCCACTTCCGTTAGTGCGTGCCAGTATCGTATACTACAGCACGAGTGAGTGTCAATGCGCACGAGAGAGGGATACATGCCGAAGGACGATGACGCGCTCCTGACCGAGACGCAGGTCGCGGAGCTGCTCCAGGTCCACATCCAGACCATCCGGGCCCGCCGACGCGCCGGGACCGGCCCGAAGGTCACGTGGATCGGCCGCTGGCCGCGCTACTGGCGGTCCGACGTGCTCGCGTGGCTGGAGTCGATCCAGCCGGCCGGGGAGCCGGCCCCGAGCCTGCCGGACAGGCCGCCGGGCAGGCAGACGGGGAAGCGGAGGGGCACCTGAGCGCCCTCTGCCGCTCGGGGGCATCCAGACCTACCGGCGAGCCGTGAACGCGGCTCCTGAGCCTCCCATGCGCCGGGGAACGTGTGTTCGCGGGAGCTGGTTGCAACCCACTGTGCAACCCCACGCCGTGCCACGACAAGAGACAGGTGTCCGATTCGAGCGCGAACAGGCGTACGAAAACAGCCTCTGACCAGCACATCCGTGGACAGGAAGCGACCAGACGGTATGAGCGTCCTGCTGCACGTAGCATGGGGCCGATGCCGTTTCGGAGGGATTGGGATGAAGCGACGGGTGGAGCCGCAGGGATCGATGACCGACGGGGTCGCGCCGCGGGCGGTCGGGCGCGCGTTCGACTTCGACAAAGTGGAGCGCGGCGTCCGCCTGCTGCTGGAGGGCATGGGCGAGGACCTGAGCCGCGCCGGCATGCGCGAGACGCCGGCGCGGGTGGCGCGGATGTACGAGGAGATCACCACCGGGCTCCGCGAGGACCCCGCCGAGGTCGTCAAGGTCCTCTTCGAGGAGGGCCACGACGAGATGATCATGGTCCGCGACATCCCGCTGTACAGCTACTGTGAACACCATTTGCTTCCCTTCCTCGGGAAGGCGCACGTGGCCTACATCCCCAACCGGCAGGGGCAGATCACCGGGCTGTCGAAGCTGGCGCGCCTGGTGGACGGGTTCGCCAAGCGGCCGCAGGTGCAGGAGCGGCTCACCAGCCAGGTGGCCGACGCGCTGATGGAGCGGCTCCAACCGCAGGGCGCGTTGGTGGTCATCGAGGCGGAGCACCTGTGCATGAGCATGCGCGGGGTCCGCAAGCCAGGCGCGATCACCGTGACCTCGGCGGTCCGCGGGGTCTTCCGCGACTCCATGCCCACCCGCATGGAGGCCATGAACCTCATCGGCGTCTCCCACCGCGGCGAATGAGCCTGGCGCCAGCCGACAACCGGGCGGATATCATGGCCGGGCTCGCTCGTCTGGAGGTCCGCTCGTGCCGGTTACGCCACTGCGTCCGCATGACCTGCGGGTCGGGGACAGGGTCCTGCCCACCTCGACCCGCTGCCTGGTCATGGGCGTGCTCAACGTGACGCCGGACTCGTTCTCGGACGGCGGCCGCTACCTCGACCATCGCGCCGCGGTCGCCCACGGCCTGACGATGGTGGCCGAGGGCGCCGACCTGATCGACGTGGGCGGCGAGTCCACCCGGCCCGGCGCCAGCTACCTCGACGAGCGCACCGAGCTGGACCGGGTGCTGCCGGTGATCGAGGCGCTGGCGCTGGCCGCCGACGTGCCGATCTCCATCGATACCCGCAAGTCCACGGTGGCCAGGGCCGCGCTGGCCGCCGGCGCCGGCATCGTCAACGACGTCAGCGCCGGCCGTGACGACCCCGACCTGCTCGGCGTGGTCGCCGAGGCCAAGGCGCCGGTGGTGCTCATGCACATGCGCGGCACGCCGGCCACCATGCAGGACGACCCCAGCTACACCGACGTGGTCGGCGAGGTCGAGCGGTTCCTGGCCGACCGCTGCGACGCCGCCGAAGCCGCCGGCGTGCCGCACGACAGCCTGGTGGTCGACCCGGGCATCGGCTTCGGCAAGCGCGACGAGCACAACTACGCGCTGCTGGACGAGCTGGCCCGCTTCACCCGGCTCGGCCATCCGGTCCTGGTCGGCACCAGCCGCAAGGGTTTCATCGGGCGAGCCCTGGCGCTGCCCCAGCACGAGCGCGTCGAGGGCACGGCGGCCACGGTCGTGTGGGCGGTCGAGCGCGGCGCCCGGATCGTCCGCGTCCACGACGTTCGCCACATGGTCCGCACCGTCCGCATGACCGAGGCCCTGCTCCACCACCGCGCGGAGGGCGCTGGGCAATGACGCCGACCGGGCGGCGGGACCGCATCATGATCCGCAACCTGCGGGTCTTCGCGCACCACGGCGTGCTCCCTGAGGAGGCCGAGCGCGGCCAGATGTTCGTCATCGACCTCGACCTCGCGCTGGACCTGGAGCCCGCCGGCCGCTCCGACGAGCTGGACCAGACCCTCGATTACGGCGGCCTGACCGCCCGGGTCGCCGAGCTGGTCGCCGGCAAGCGCCGCCAGCTCCTGGAGGCGGTGGCCTGCGACGTCGCCGATCTCGCCCTGGCCGACCAGCGCGTGCTGGAGGTCCGGGTGCGCATTACCAAGCTGCACGCGCCTCTGGGCGTCGACGCCGAGGTCGCGGTCGAGGTCGTGCGCGGCCGCGGCGGTGATCGCCCATGACCCGTGCGCACGTGGCCCTGGGCTCCAACCTCGGCGACCGCATGGCCACGCTCGACGCGGCGGTGCGCGCGCTGGACGCCGACGAGCGGACCCACGTGATGGCGGTCTCGCGGGTCTACGAGTCCAAGCCGGTCGGCGGCCCCGAGCAGGGCCCCTACCTCAACGCCGTGGCCGTGCTGGAGACCGACCGCGACCCCCACTCCCTGCTGGACCTGCTGCTGCTGACCGAGGACCGGCTCGGCAGGGTGCGGGCCGAGCGATTGGGCCCGCGCACCGCCGACCTCGACCTGATCCTCTACGACGGCCCGCCGGTCAGCTCGCCGGACCTGACCGTGCCGCACCCCCGCGCCCGCGAGCGCGCCTTCGTGCTGGTGCCGCTCATGGAGGTCGACCCCTACGCCAGCTTCCCCGACGGCGAGACAGCGGCCGAGGCGCTGGTGCGGCTCGGCCCGGTCCGCGGCGTCGTCCCGGTCGGCGAGCTGGAGGCCTGAGATGAGCGGGCGTGTCCGTTTCGAGCTGCTGCTCGGCCAGGTCCTGGAGGCGCTGCCGCGGCCCCCAGCCGAGGTCGTGGACGCCGGCGGCGGGACCGGGCAGCTCGCCGTCCCGCTGGCACGGCTCGGCCACCGGGTGACCGTGGTCGACACCTCCGCGGCGATGCTGGCGACCTGCGCGCAGCGGGCGGCGGACGAGAGCCCGGAGCTGGCCGAGCGGATCGCCACCGTCCAGGGCGACGTCGTCGAGCTGTCCGGGCTGCTCGGCCCGGCCAGCCAGGACGCCGCCCTCTGCCACGAGGTGGTCACCTGCGTGGACGACGCCGCCGCGGTGCTGGGCGCGCTCGCCGAGGTGCTGCGGCCGGGCGGCGTGCTGTCGCTGACCTTCGCCAACCGCGACTGGCTGGTGCTGCGGGCCGGCCGGCGCGGCGACTACCCGGGGGCGCTGCGCCTGCTCGACGAGCCGGCCGCGCCGTCCAGCGCCGGCCAGCAGGCGCACCGCGCGATGACCGCCGACGAACTCGGCGGCCACGTCGCCAAGGCCGGCTTCGAGGTGGTCGGGTCGTACGGCGTGAGCGTGTTCTCGGAGGGCCGCGACGACGACCTCGACGGCTCAGCGCTCCATGCCCTGCTCGAACTGGAGCGGCGGGTCGCCGGCCGCGAGCCGTACCGCTCGGGTGCCCAGGTCGTGCACATCATAGGCCGCCGCGCCACCGCCAACGCCCCGCAGGTGAGACCATGAAACCCTCGACAGTTCCCAGCCACCTTCGGTGGAGGGATCGGAGATCCCATGCCAGACGACCCGACCGGTAGGTTCTCGCCCGCCGCCGTGGTCGGGGCGGGTCGCGTCGGTCTCGCCCTGGCGATCTTCCTGGAGCGGCTCGGCCTCGACGTCACTGTCGGGGTGCGCTCCGACCACGGACGCGAGCGGGTCGAGGCGGCCAGCGACCTGCCGACGGCCGTCCCCGCCGAGGCGGTCCGCGGGGCCACGCTGGTGGTGCTGGCGGTGCTCGACGACGAGCTGCCCTCGCTGATCACCGCGCTGGCGGCGGAAGGCGTGTTCGGGCCGGAGCAGGTGGTGATCCACACCGCGGGCGTGGACGGCCCGGAGCTGCTGACCCCGGCTTCGGCGGCTGGCGCCACGGTGGCGGCCTGCCATCCGGTGCAGATCTTCAACGAGGACCTGGAGGGAACGCTCGGGCGCATCCCGGGCACCGTCTGGGGCGTGACCGGCGACCCGGTGGGCCGCGAGGTGGTCGCTATGCTCGGCGGACGGTCCATGGACGTGCCGTCCTCGGGCCGGGTCCGGTACCACGTCGCGCTGGTGCTGGCGGCCAACGGCGCGGCCGCGCTGTCGGCCAGCGCCGCCGATATCCTGCGCGCCGGCGGGGTCATCGACCCCGGCGCGGTGCTCGGCGGGCTGGTCCACGCCAGCGTCGACGCCGCGCTGGCCACCGGGCAGGCAGGCATGTCCGGCCCTTGGGTCAGGGGCGAGGGCCGCACCATCGGCATGCACGTCGAAGCGCTGGCCCGCAAGCAGCGGCTGGTCAAGGTGTACGCGGCGCTGGCCAGGCTGGTCGGCGACCGCGCCGCGGCGGCCGGGCGGCTGGACCCCGACGCCCGGCGCCGCGTCGAGGCCGCGCTGCAGGGCCAGGACGGCGGCGAGGACTCGGGCGAGCGGCTCGAGCTGCTCAGGAGGCTGGGGCGGCGTGCGCGCGGTCGCGACCAGCGCTGAGCTGCGGGCGGGCGTCGCCGCGGCCCGCCAGGCCGGCGCGGCGGTGGGCCTGGTCCCGACCATGGGCGCGCTGCACGCCGGCCACCGTTCCCTGCTGGCCGCCGCGCGGCGGGAGAACGGTTTCGTGGTGGCCTCGATCTTCGTGAACCCGCTCCAGTTCGGCCCGAACGAGGACCTGGCCAGCTACCCCAGGGACCTCGCCGGCGACCTCGCCGTCATGGAGCGCGACGGGGTCGACCTGGCGTTCACCCCGGAGCCGGCGGAGATGTGGCCACGGCCGCCGGTGGTGCGGGTGAGCGCCGGCGAGATCGGCACCCGGCTGGAGGGCGCGCTGCGGCCAGGGCATCTCGACGGGGTCGCCACGGTGGTCGCCAAGCTGCTCAACCTGGTCGGGCCCTGCCGGGCCTACTTCGGCCGCAAGGACGCCCAGCAGCTCGCCATGGTCAGGCGCATGGTCTCCGACCTGGCCTTTCCCAACGAGATCGTCGCCTGCCCGACCATCAGAGAGCCCGACGGGCTGGCCCTGTCCTCCCGCAACGCCTATCTCTCGCCCGAGCAGCGGCGGCGCGCGACCGCGCTGTCCGGCGGGCTGCGGGCCGGCCTGGACGCCTGGCTGGCGGGGGAGCGCGACCCCGCCAAGATCGAGGCCGCCGCGCTGGCCGTGCTCGACGACACCCCGGGGATCGACACCCAGTACGTCGCGCTGGTGGAGCCGGAGGGCTTCGAGCCCTCGCGGACCGCCGAGGCCGGGCACGTCCTGGCGGTCGCCGCCCGCGTCGGCCCGGCGCGGCTGATCGATAACCTGGTCCTCGAGGCCCCCGCGTGATCCCACGCAGGCTGCTGGAACCCGATCCTGGACGTCTGCCGACCGAGGAGGTGGGTGTGCTGGTCGTCGGCTCGGGCGTGGCCGGGCTGTCGACCGCGCTGGAGCTGCCGGCCGACCGCTCGGTGCTGCTGGTCACCAAGGGGCGCCTGGCGCAGGCGGCCACGCGCTACGCCCAGGGCGGGATCGCGGCCGTGCTCGGCGAGGACGACTCGCCAGCCGACCACTGGGCCGACACCATGACCGCCGGCGCCGGGCTGTGCGATCCCGAGGCCGTCGGGGTGCTGGTCAGCGAGGGCGGCGAAGCGGTGCGGCGCCTGCAGCGGCTCGGCACCCGCTTCGACCTGGAGGCCGGCACGCTCGCCCGCACCCTGGAGGGCGGGCACTCGCGGCCGCGGATCGTCCACGCGGGCGGCGACGCCACCGGCGCGGAGGTCGAGCGCGCCCTGATCGAGGCGGTCCGCGCCGCCGCCCACGTCGCCACCGCCGAGCGGACCTTCCTGATCGACCTGGTCAGCGGCCCCGATACCGCCGTGACCGGGGCGGTGCTGTGGGCCGGCGGCGCCGCGCGGCTGGTCCGGGCCGGCGCGGTGGTGCTGGCCAGCGGCGGCGCCGGGCAGCTCTTCGCCAGCACGACCAACCCGGCGCTGTCCACCGGCGACGGCATCGCGGCGGCGCTGCGCGCCGGCGCCGCCGCCGCCGACCTGGAGTTCGTCCAGTTCCACCCGACCGCCCTGCACCTCGACAGCGACCCCAGGCCGCTGATCTCCGAGGCCATGCGCGGCGAGGGCGCGGTGCTGCGCGACCCCGGCGGCGACCCGGTGATGCGCGGCGTCCACCCCAGTGGCGACCTCGCGCCCCGCGACGTGGTCACCCGCGCCATGGCCGCGCGCATGGCGGCGCTGGGCGTCGACCACCTCTACCTGGACGCGACCGGGGTGCCGGCCGACCTGCTGGAGCGGCGCTTCCCGACGATCCTGGCCCGCTGCCGCGCCGCCGGAGTGGAGCCGACCCGTGACTGGATCCCCGTCTCTCCCGCCGCCCACTACCTGATGGGTGGCGTGCTCACCGACCTGCACGGCCGCACCACGCTCCCGGGCCTCTACGCGGTGGGCGAGGCAGCCTGCACCGGCGTGCACGGCGCCAACCGCCTGGCCTCGAACTCGCTGCTCGAAGGCCTGGTGTTCGCCGCAAGGATCGCCCGTGCCATCCCCGCGGCCTCCCCGGAGGACTGGCCGCCCGCCGCGCCACCACCCGGGCCCTCCACCCCGCTGGAGCCGCTGCGGAGCCCGGCCGGCGTCTCGGGCGGCGACGGGCGCGGCCCCGCCACCTCCGGCCCGACCGACCCCGGGGCCGTGCGCGACGAGCTGCGCCGGACGATGACGTCCGGCGTCGGCGTGCTCCGCTCGGCGGACGGCCTGGTCAGGGCGGCCCTGCGGCTGGCGGAGCTGGCGTCCTCGCCCGCCAAGGGCGACGGCCCGCCGAGCTGGGAGACCGCCAACCTGCTGCAGCTCGGCGGGCTGCTGGCCAGGATGGCGCTGGCACGCGAGGAGTCGCGCGGAGCCCACCAGCGACGCGAGTATCCGGGGCCGGTGGACGCCTGGCGGGTCCGGCAGGTGGTGCGCGGCGGGGCGGGCGGGCGTGCCGAGGTCGCCCGCGTGCCGGTCCCGGCCGCCGAGGTGGTGCGCCGGTGATCGGGCAGGGTGTCCCCACGGAGGCGTTCCGGGCCGCTGTCCGGGTCGCCCTCGACGAGGACCTGGCGGCCGGGGACCCCACCAGCGCGCTGCTCGACGCGGACGCGGCCGCGGTGCTGGCCGCGCGGGCAGCCGGCGTGATCGCCGGGCTGCCCGCCGTGGAGATCACCCTTGCCGAGGTCGCCCGCCGGCTCGACCTCGAGCCGGCGACCTTCCAGCCGGAGCTGGAGGACGGCCAGCCGGTCGCCGCCGGCGGCTCGCTCGGCCGCGTCGCCGGGCCGGCCAGGGTCGTGCTGGCGGCGGAGCGGACGCTGCTGAACCTGCTCTGCCACCTCTCCGGCGTGGCCACGCTCACCGCGGCGTTCGTGACGGCGGTCCAGGGCACCGGCGCGGTCATCCGCGACACCCGCAAGACCCTCCCCGGCCTCCGCCAGCTCGCCAAGTACGCGGTCCGCGCCGGCGGCGGCCAGAACCACCGCATGAGCCTCGGCGACGCCCTGCTGGTCAAGGACAACCACATCCGCGCGGCCGGCGGCCTGCCAGCGGCGGTCGCCGCCGCGCGGAAGGCCGGCCCGGGCCTGCCGCTGGAGGTCGAGGTGGAGACGCTCGAGGAGGTCGCCCAGGCGCTGGAGGCCGGCTGCGAGCTGCTGCTGCTCGACAACATGGGCCTGGACGCCATGTCCAGGGCCGTGGCCATGGCGGCGGGGCGGGCGCGCACCGAGGCGTCCGGCGGGATCACCCTGGCCAGCGCGCGCCGGGTGGCCTCCAGCGGCGTCGACTTCCTGGCCGTCGGCGCCCTGACCCACTCGGCGCCAGCGCTCGACGTCGGCCTGGACTGGTAGGAGGACCCCATGCTGCTGGCACTGGACGTCGGCAACACCGAGATCACCATCGGCGTGTTCGACGGCGACAAGCTGGTCCAGCACTGGCGGGCGGCGACCGTGGCGGAGCGCACCGCCGACGAGCACGCCCTGCTGCTCGGCGGTTTCCTGGCGCAGGAGGGCATGGACCTCGCCACCACCGTCTCCGGCGTGACCATCGCCTCGGTGGTGCCGCGGCTCAGCCAGGCGATGCGCGAGATGGTCAGGCGCTACTGCGGCTTCGAGCCGCTGATGCTGGAGCCCGGGATCCGCACGGGCCTGTCGATCCTGACCGACAACCCACGCGAGGTCGGCGCCGACCGGGTGGCCAATGCCGTGGCCGCCTACGCGTTGTACGGGGGGCCGTCGGTGGTGGTCGACTTCGGCACCGCCACCACCTTCGACGCGGTGTCGCGGCGGGGCGAGATGCTGGGGGTGGCGATCGCGCCGGGGATCGAGATCTCGACCAACGCGCTGGTCCGCGAGACCGCGCAGCTCCGCAGGGTCGAGCTCGTCGCGCCCCGCTCGGTGATCGGCAAGAACACCGCCGAGGCGCTCCAGGCCGGCATCGTCTTCGGCTTCGCGGGGCAGGTGGACGCGCTGGTCCGGCGGATGATCGCCGAGCTGGGCGACCACGCGACCGTGATCGCCACCGGCGGCCTTGCCGCGGTGATGGTCCGCGTCTGCGAGACCATCGACCGCCACGACCCCTGGCTGACCCTGCACGGCCTGCGCATCATCTTCGACCGCAACGACGGCCGTGGGTCCCGTCACGATCCGGCCGGCGGGCGCCCGGAACCATGAACGCCCGGAAGGGTCCCGGGAACCCCCACGGGGTGCCAAGGTGAATGCCTTCGCGGCGGGTCGCTCCGGCCCCGACCGGGTCGAGGGGCGGCCGCTCTCGCCGCGTGCCTTCCGGCACTTCGGCATCGAGGCGGTCATGCTCGGCGCCCCTGTCCAGCAGGAGGGCCTGGTGCGGCGCGAGGGCGTGGCCATCTGGCGGCGGATGGGCCCCCAGGCCGCCGTGTTCGACCGGGTCGCCGAGCAGTCTGGCGGGGCCGAGGAGGACCTGCTGGCGGTGCGCGTGGTGGTGGCGGCCACCCCGCCGCGGGACCGCGCCATGCGGGTCCCGGTGGTGGGCGAGCGCGCCGCGCGGGTGACCGCCGCCGCCAGCCGGCCGCCGCCCACCGGCTGGCTGCTGCTGGTCGACGAGGGGCCCGGCGAGACCTGGCTGTACCTGGCGGAGGAGCGCACCCCCGGCGAGGCGCTGGCCGGCTTCATCGGCCGCCGCGGCCGCACCGACTTCGCCCGCGCCAGGCGCCGCTCGCGCCTGGGCGGGCTGGCCAGCGCCGGGATCTTCGCCGGCCTCGTGCTGATCTTCTACAGCACCGCCTTCGGCATCGGCGCCGGTGGCGAGATCCTCGGCACCGTCCTGGCCGCCATGTCCATCGTCACCCTCATCCGCGCCCGCCCCCGCTGAGCGCCTGGCGGCGCGCAACCCGGGTGAACCTGACCGGCGCGGCCAAGTAGCATTGCCGCTTGGAGCCACTGACCTCGAGGAGCATCGTGCCGGACCCAGAGGACCGTTCCGCCGTCGAGCAGGCGCGGCGGGAGAAGATGGCAAGGCTGCGCGCCGCCGGGATCGACACCTTCCCGGTGGGCTTCACCCGCACGCACACGCTCGCCGAGGTCGCCAAGGGCTGGAAGGACCTGGCGGCCGGCGAGGAGTCGGGCGACGCCGTGCGCGTCGCCGGCCGGATCGTCCTCAAGCGGGCCATGGGCAAGCTGGCCTTCTGGACGCTGCGGCAGGGCGACGACGAGCTGCAGGTGATGCTGACCGTGCAGTCCCTGGGCGAGGCGGCCTTCGAGCTGGCGCTCGACCTGGATACCGGCGATTGGGTCGGCGTCGGAGGCGAGGTGGTGCGGACCCGGCGCGGCGAGCTGTCGGTCAAGGCCGAACGGGTCGAGCTGCTCGCCAAGGCGCTGCGGCCGCTGCCGGACAAGTGGAAGGGGCTCACCGACGTCGAGGTCCGCTCGCGCCAGCGCGAGCTGGACCTGATCGTCAACCCGGAGGCCCGCGCGGCCGCGCGGGTGCGTTCGGCGACCGTGCGCAGCCTGCGCGAGTCGATGGAGGCCCGCGGCTACGTCGAGGTCGAGACGCCGATCCTGCTGCCGGTGCCGGGCGGGGCGCTGGCGCGCCCGTTCATCACCCACCACAACGCGCTCGACACCGACCTGTACCTGCGCGTCGCCTGCGAGCTGTACCTCAAGCGCCTGCTGGTGGGGGGCATGGACCGGGTCTTCGAGCTGGGCCGCGTCTTCCGCAACGAGGGCATGGACTCCAAGCACAACCCCGAGTTCACCATGCTCGAGTCGAACGCGGCCTTCCAGGACTACCGGGACATGATGGTGCTGAGCCGCGGTGTGATCCTCGAGGCGGCCGACGCCGCGCTCGGCAGCCGCGAGCTCACCCACCAGGGGCGACTGCTCGACCTGGACGCCGAGTGGCGCGAGGCGACCATGCTCGACCTGGTCCGCGCGGCCCTGGACGAGCCCGACCTGGCCTACGACTGGCCGCTCGAGCGGGTCCGCGCCCTCTGTGACGCCAACAAGGTCCCCTACGAGCCAGGCTGGGGCGTCGGCAAGCTGGTCCTGGAGCTGTACGAGCACCACGTGGAGGACGCACTCTTCGAGCCGACCTTCGTCACCAACTACCCGATCGAGGTCTCGCCGCTGGCGCACCCGCACCGCGACGACCCCTGGGTGACCGAGCGCTTCGAGCTGGTCATCGGCGGCCGCGAGTACGCCAACTGCTTCTCGGAGCTGACCGACCCCGACGAGCAGCGCGCCCGGATGGAGGAGCAGGCGCTGGCCAAGGCGGGCGGCGACGAGGAGGCCATGGTGGTGGACGAGGCGTACCTGCGCGCGCTGGAGCTCGGAATGCCCCCCAACGCCGGTCTCGGCATCGGCGTCGACCGCCTGGTGATGTTGCTCGGCGGCCTGCAGTCCATCCGGGAGGCTATCCTGTTCCCGCAGCTCCGGCCCGAGGAGCTGTAGCCTGCGCCTCTGGCGGTGGCCCCTGGCCAGCGCCAGAGGGCACCGGAACATCGACCGGGGTTTGGGCGTTCCCACGATGAGGATCCCTCACCCCAAGACGCGTCACCGGAGGACGACTACGACAAGTACTGAACGCGCCTGTGCACCCGCCATCGGCCCGGGGGACCCCTCCTCGGGACCCCGGAAGGCCAGGTGTATAGTCGATTGGCGGCAACGTTTCGCAGCCGCCATATCCCTGGGGGTTTGGCATGTTTGAGCGCTTCACCGACCGGGCTCGACGGGTCGTCGTGCTCGCCCAGGAGGAAGCCCGGCTCCTGAATCACAACTACACTCCTACCGGGCACATTCCATTTACGCCACGAGCGAAGAAGGTGCTCGAGCTGTCGCTGCGCGAGGCGCTGCAGCTCGGGCACAACTACATCGGCACGGAGCACATCCTGCTCGGCCTCATTCGCGAGGGCGAGGGCGTCGCCGCCCAGGTCCTCGTGAAGCTGGGCGCCGACCTCTCACGTGTCCGCCAGCAGGTCATCCAGCTCCTTTCCGGGTATGCGGGCAAGGAGGGCGCCAGCTCCGGTGCCCCGGGCGAAGGGGCGCAGCCGCAGGGCTCGCTGGTGCTCGACCAGTTCGGCCGCAACCTGACCCAGCTCGCCCGCGAGGGCAAGCTCGACCCGGTGATCGGGCGAGAGAAGGAAATCGAGCGGGTCATGCAGGTGCTCTCGCGGCGGACCAAGAACAACCCCGTGCTCATCGGCGAGCCGGGCGTGGGCAAGACGGCCATCGTCGAGGGGCTCTCCCAGGCGATCGTCAAGGGCGAGGTGCCCGAGACGCTCAAGGGCAAGCAGCTCTACACCCTCGATCTGGGCGCCCTGGTGGCGGGCTCCCGCTACCGAGGTGACTTCGAGGAGCGCCTCAAGAAGGTCCTCAAGGAGATCCGAACACGCGGCGACATCATCCTGTTCATCGACGAGCTGCACACGCTGGTCGGTGCGGGCGCCGCCGAGGGCGCGATCGACGCCGCCTCGATCCTGAAGCCGATGCTGGCCAGGGGCGAGCTGCAGACGATCGGCGCGACCACCCTCGAGGAGTACCGCAAGCACCTCGAGAAGGACGCGGCCCTGGAGCGGCGGTTCCAGCCGATCCACGTCAACGAGCCGACCGTCGCCCACACGATCGAGATCCTCAAGGGCCTGCGTGACCGCTACGAGGCCCACCACCGGGTCACGATCACCGACGACGCGCTGGTGGCCTCGGCCAACCTGGCCGACCGCTACATCTCGGACCGCTTCCTGCCGGACAAGGCGATCGACCTGATCGACGAGGCCGGCAGCCGCATGCGGATCCGACGCATGACCGCGCCGCCCGACCTGCGCGAGTTCGACGGCAGGATCTCCGAGGTCCGCCGCGACAAGGAATCGGCCATCGACGCCCAGGACTTCGAGAAGGCGGCCTCGCTCCGCGACCGCGAGAAGCAGCTCCTTGCCGACAAGGCGCGCCGCGAGCGCGAGTGGAAGTCGGGCGACATGGACGTGGTCGCCGAGGTCGACGAGGAGCAGATCGCCGAGGTGCTGGCCTCCTGGACGGGCATCCCGGTGTTCAAGCTCACCGAGGAGGAGACGGCCAAGCTGCTGCGGATGGAGGACGAGCTGCACAAGCGGGTCGTCGGCCAGGAGGCGGCCATCCGCGCGGTCTCGCAGGCGATCCGGCGGACCCGGGCCGGCCTGAAGGACCCCAAGCGCCCCTCCGGCTCGTTCATCTTCCTCGGCCCGTCGGGCGTGGGGAAGACCGAGCTGTCGCGCACGCTCGCCGAGTTCCTCTTCGGCGACGAGGACGCGCTGATCGCGCTCGACATGAGCGAGTACATGGAGAAGCACACCGTCTCGCGGCTGATCGGCTCACCTCCGGGCTACATCGGCTACGAGGAGGGCGGCCAGCTCACCGAGGCCGTGCGGCGCAAGCCTTTCAGCGTGGTCCTGTTCGACGAGATCGAGAAGGCTCACCCGGACGTGTTCAACACGCTCCTGCAGATCCTGGAGGACGGTCGCCTGACCGACGCCCAGGGCCGCACGGTGGACTTCAAGAACTGCGTGCTGATCATGACCTCGAACCTGGGCACGCGCGACATCGCCAAGGGCACCACGCTCGGCTTCACGGCCAAGGCGGACGCCAAGGTCGATTACGAGCGGATGCGCGACAAGGTCATGGACGAGCTGAAGCGCCACTTCCGGCCTGAGTTCCTCAACCGGATCGACGAGGTGATCGTCTTCCACCAGCTCAGCCGCGAAGAGGTCAAGAGCATCGTCGACCTCATGACCAGGCGCGTCGTCGAGCAGCTCAAGTCCAAGGACATCGCCATGGAGCTGACCGATGCCGCCAGGGAGCTGCTCGCCGAGAAAGGCTATGATCCCGCGCTGGGAGCGCGGCCACTGCGGCGGACGATCCAGCGGCTGGTCGAGGACCCGCTCTCGGAGAAGCTGCTCTGGAAGGAGTTCGGCGCCAGCCAGCTCGTGGTAGTCGACGCCGAGAACGGCGAGATCGTCTTCAGGTCGCTGGACCAGGCCGCTGACGGGATCGACATCCCTCCAGCGGAGCTGACCAGCACGGAGTAGGCCATTCGAGTGTCCCACCCCAGGGATAGACGAAGCCCCCGGATCATCCGGGGGCTTCGTCGTGGTGGTGCGGACGCCATCGACCGCCTACGCCAGCGACTGGCCGAGCCGGATCCGGAGCGCCGCGCGCTCGACCGCCTCGCCTGGGTGCACGCCACCAGCGGGCTGGGCGACGCGCTGGTGGCGGTGGCGCTGGCCGGCACGCTGTTCTTCTCGGTTCCGGTGGCCGCCGCCCGGCCGAGGGTCGCGCTGTACCTGCTGATCACCGTGGCGCCGTTCGCGGTGGTCGCGCCGCTGCTCGGCCGGCTGCTCGACGGGCGCAGCGGAGCCAGCCGCATGGCGATGATCGTGGCCCTGGGCGCGCGGGCCGTGCTGGGCTGGCTGGCCGCCGCCCGGCTGGACGGGCTGCTGCTGTTCCCGCTGGCCTTCGGCCTGCTGGTCTTCTCCCGGGTCCACGGCATCAGTCGCAGCGCGCTGGTGCCGGAGCTGGCCGGCTCCGGACGCGACCTGGTGCCGATCAACAGCCGCATGGCCAGGGTGATCGCCATCGGCGGGACGGTCGGCGGGCTGCTCGGCGTGGCGATCCAGAAGCTGCTCGGCGGCGGGGGCGTGCTGCGCCTGGCCGCCGCGGTCTTCCTGGTCGGCGCGTTCATGGCCACCTCGGTCCCCGCGCTGCACGACGCCTGGCACCGCACCGGGCGGCGCGGCCCCGGCCATCCGCAGGACGGCCCGCCGCCGGGAGAGGGCGCCTCCGCGCGGCCGGGCGGGGCGGTGCCGCGCTGGCCGGTGGCGAGGATCCGCCTGGCCAGGACCGCCAGCGCCGCGACCAGGGCCGCCGGGGGCTTCGTGCTGTTCCTGCTGGCGTTCGCGCTGCGCAAGCGGGGCGTGAGCACGGCGGGGCTGGGCCTGCTGGTGGCAGGCATCGGCGCCGGCGGGCTCATCGGCGCGTTCCTGGTGCCGAGGCTCGCCCGCCGGCTGCGCGAGGAGGGGCTGCTGGCGTTCGGGCTGGGGCTCTCGGCGGTCACCTCGCTGCTGCTGGCCGGCAGGGTCGGCGTGGCCACCGCGGGGCTCGCGGGCCTGGTCACCGGCACGGCCGCCTCCGCGGCCAGGCTGGGGTTCGAGAGCCTGGTGCAGCGGGACGTGCCCTCGGTCATCCGCGCCACCACCATCACCAGGTCGGAGACGGTCTTCCAGCTCTCCTGGGTGCTCGGCGCGGTGATCCCGGTGGCGCTGCCGGTGCCCGCCAACCAGGGCCTGCTGGCCGTCGGCGCGGCCTGCGTGCTGGCCGTGGTCGTCTACCTGTTCGGCCTGGTCCGCCTGCGCAACGGCACGCGTCCCGAGGCGGCGCGGACCCGCCCCGCCCCCCGCCCCGAGACCCACGGCCCGTGAGGGTCGAGCCGGGCAGCGCGGCGCAGGGCGCGCCGGGCGTTCCCCGAGCCGCGCCCGAGCCGGGCGGCGCGGCGGGGGGCGGGGCGGGCGCCGTCGGGGCCTCCGCGCCCGATGCGGATCTGCTGGTTGCGGTCCGGGCAATGGTGCTCGAGTGGTTCGGGCGCCGCGGGCGCGACCTTCCCTGGCGGCGGACGCGCGACCCCTACCGCGTCCTGGTGGCCGAGGTGCTCGCCCAGCAGACCCAGGCCGAGCGGGCCGCCGCGGCCTTCCCGCGCTTCCTGGCGCGCTTCCCGGACGCGGCCGCGCTGGCGTCCGCCACCCCCGCCGAGGTGCTGCGGGAGTGGCAGGGACTCGGCTACAACCGCCGCGCGCTGGCGCTGCGCGCCTGCGCCAAGGCCGTGGTCGACCGTGGCGGCTGGCCAGCCACCGTTCAGGAGCTGGCCGCCCTGCCGGGCATCGGCCCCTACACCGCCAGGGCGGTCGCCTGCTTCGCCATGGGCCAGGACATCGCGCCGGTCGACACCAACGTCGCCCGCGTGCTGGCGCGCTCGCTCACCGGCGCTGACCCGTCGCAGCTCAGCCAGGCCGAGCGCCAGCGGCTGGCCGATGCCGCGCTGCCGAGCGGCCGCGCATGGGAGTGGTCGTCGGCGTTGATGGACGTGGGCTCGGCGCACTGCCGCCCACTCCCACGCTGCGACGGCTGCCCGATCGGGTCGCGCTGCCGCTGGCTGGCACTCGGCGATGGAGAGCGGCCAGCGTCCAGGCCCAGGCAGGTCGCGCCCTTCTCCACCTCGGACCGCCGCTGGCGCGGAGCGGTCGTCCGCGTGCTGACCGCCGAGCCCGGGGGCCTGGACGAGCCCGCCCTGGCCGCCGCCGTCGACGCCGCCGCGGCCGATCGTCCGCCAGGCTGGTTCCACGCCCTCCTGTCGAGACTGGAGGCCGAGGGCCTGCTCGCCCGCGACCCCCACGGCCGCTTCCACCTGCCGAGGGCGTGACCGCCCGGGAACGCCGGTCGCCTACCCGCGGTCCGCGCCGTCCTCGTCCACGTCGAAGAACCCGCCGGCGCGCCAGTAGTGCTTGACCGAGCGGCTGGTGGCAGGGTCGGTCCCGTCGGCGCGCCGCAGGAAGCCCTCGTCGACGAGGTACCTTCGCAGCGCCGCGTAATCGGGGTGCCAGGCGCCCAGGGTGTGGTTGACCTCGGCCTCGGTGTAGCGGCGGCCGGGCTCGAACAGCCCGGCGAGGTGGCCCAGGACCACCAGACGCTTGCCCCGCGCCACCGGGATCGAGGTGAGCCGGTCACCACGGATGAAGCGTCCGAGCACGCTGGCGTTCTCGTCGTCCGGGCCGGGCGGCCCCGGCTCCGGCCTGGCGTCGGCCATGGCCATCTCGCGGAGCGCCTCCGCCCGCAGCCGGTAGCCATCGGGGCCGCTCTCCACCAGCCCGCCGGCCGCCAGCCGCGCCAGCGCCCTGCCGGTCTCGCGCACGGTCATGCCGGTGGCGGCGGCGACCTCCGCGCTGGTCGTGGCTCCGAGCACCAGGGCCGACACCACCCTGAGCCGGTCCTCCTCGGCCAGCAGCCCGAGGATCTCCCTTGGCGTCAACGCTGCGGGCTCCATGGCTCCCCGTGGATCTCGCGATGTCCGGCCGATCGTCGTCCGGCCCACATGCTACCGTTGCCTGGCCCGCCTCCTTCAGCACCATGCACCATCAGGACGTGCCGTGGCCAGAACCGTACGAACCACCTACGCCTGCACCGATTGCGGATCCTCCACGCCCCGGTGGGTCGGCCGCTGCCCGAGCTGCAGCGCCTGGAACACCCTGGTCGAAGAAGTCGTCGAGCGCAGCGGACCGCCACGGGCCAGCGGTCCGGTCACGCCCGCCATTCCGATCACCGAGGTGACCGCGCAGGCCGGCGCCCACCGCCCGACCGGCGTGGAGGAGCTGGACAGGGTGCTCGGCGGCGGCCTGGTGGCCGGGTCGGTGGTGCTGCTGGCCGGCGAGCCGGGGATCGGCAAGTCCACGCTGCTGCTGGGGGTCCTTGCGCGGCTGGCCGAGCAGGCCAGGGTGCTCTACATCTGCGCCGAGGAGTCGCTCGAGCAGGTCCGGCTGCGCGCCGAGCGCCTCGGCGCGCTCCACCCCGAGCTGTACCTGGCGGCCGAGACCGACCTCGGCGCGGTGCGGACCCTGATCGAGCGGACCGGGCCGCGCGTGGTGGTGGTCGACTCGGTGCAGACGGTCGCCGACCCAGAGCTGGCCGGGGCTCCCGGCGGGGTGGGCCAGGTCCGCGAAGTGGCCGCCCAGCTCGTCCGGCTGGCCAAGGATCGGGGGGTCGCCACCTTCCTGGTCGGCCAGGTCACCAAGGACGGCATGGTGGCCGGGCCCAAAACACTGGAGCACCTGGTGGACGTGGTGCTGTCCTTCGAGGGCGACCAGCACCATGCGTTGCGGCTGGTCCGCTGCACCAAGAACCGCTTCGGCCCGGCCTTCGAGGTTGGCTGCTTCGAGATGACCGAGGGCGGCCTGGAACCGCTCGCCGACCCCTCGCGCCTGTTCCTGTCCGCCCGCGAGGCGGCCGTGCCAGGGGTCGCCTGCACCGTGAGCGTGGAGGGGCGCAGGCCGCTGGTGACCGAGGTCCAGGCGCTGGTCTCGCCGACCGGGCTGGCGATCCCTCGCCGCATGGCGCAGGACCTCGACCAGGGCCGCCTGGCGATCCTGATCGCGGTGCTGGAGCGGCGGGCGCGCGTGTCCTTCGCTGGCCACGATGTGTTCGCGGCGACCGCCGGGGGCGTGCGGCTCACCGAGCCCGCAGCCGACCTGGCCGTCTGCCTGGCGCTGGCCTCGGCGGCGCGCGACTGGAACGTGCCCGCCGACCTGGTGGCCTTCGGCGAAGTGGGGCTCGGCGGCGAGGTTCGGCCCGTCCCGCAGCTCGGCCGCCGTCTGGCCGAGGCGGGCCGCCTCGGCTTCCGGCGGGCACTGGTCCCCGCCGCCGGCCCCGCCGAGGCCGGCGGCCTGGCGATCACCCCGGTCGGCTCGGTCGCCGAGGCCCTCGCCGTCGTCGCCGGCGCCGCCGCCCTCCCGCGCCCCCGGTCCGCAACCGCCCGCGCGGCGCCGGACGCGCCCGCGGAGGCCGCCCCGCCGACCACTCCCGTGCCGTCCCCGGAGCCAGGCGCGGCCCCGCCGGCGGCCGCGGGGAGGGTCCGGTGACCAGCGCGGACGGGTCCGGCGAGCGGTTGGACGGCCGCATGCTCGGCATGCTGCGGCTGGTCGCTCCCGGGACCTTGCTGCGACAGGGGCTGGAGCGCATCCTGCGCGCCGAGACGGGCGCGCTGATCGTGCTGGGCGCGCCGGCGTGGGTGCAGGCGCTGTTCACCGGCGGCTTCCGGATCCACGTCCCCTACACGGCGCAGCGGCTCTCCGAGCTGGCCAAGATGGACGGGGCGCTGGTGCTGGACGAGAACGCGCACCAGATCCTCTGGGCGAACGTCCACCTGATGCCCGACCCGGCCGTCCCGACCGTCGAGACCGGCACCAGGCACCGCACCGCCGAGCGCGTGGCAAGGCAGTCCGGCGTGCTGGTGATCGCCGTGTCCGAGTCGATGCGCACGGTGACCCTGTACCTGGACGAGTGGCGGCACGTGGTCGAGGAGGCGGCCGCCGTGCTGTCGCGCGCCAACCAGGCCGTGCAGACCCTGCAGCGCTACCGCACGCGCTGCGACGAGGCCAGCGCCACGCTCGACGCCGCCGAGCTGGGAGGCCATGCCACCCTTCGGCCCGTGCTCAACCTGGTCTGCCGCTGCGAGATGGTCCGCCGCGTCGCGCTGGAGGTCGAGCGCTACGAGGCCGAGCTGGGCGCGGATGCGCGCCTGCTGCGCCTGCAGCTGGAGGACCTGAGCGCCGGAGTCGAGGAGGAGCAGCGCCTCGCGGTCCGCGACTACCTGCGCCCTGGCCGTGGTATCGAGGTCTCCGACGTGCTCGAGGAGCTCGGCCGCCTCAGCCCCGAGGAGCTGTTCGACGCGGCCGCGGTCGCCAAGGCCCTGGACCTCACCGGCAACCCCGACGCGCTCGACGTCGGCGTCGTGCCGCGCGGCTACCGGCTGCTGTCCAGAGTCAGGGGCCTGCCCACCTCGGTGATCACCCGCGTGGTCGAGCGCTTCGGCTCACTGAAGGTGATCCTCGCCGCCGGGATCGAAGACCTCGAAGAGGTCGAAGGGGTCGGCCCAGGGCGTGCCCGGAACCTGCGTGAGGGTCTGCGGCGACTTGCCGAGGCGTCAGCATAGGAGTTTTACTGAGAATTGCTTATTATCGTCCCTCAACTTGACTCCGAGCTTGATTAGCCCGTCTACCAGCGCGTTCGCCTTGTACCTGAGGGCCTTTAGATGTTAACCTGGGTGTGTTCCGTACCAGGGAAGGGGAATTCGCGTATGTTCAAGGTCGGGGACTGCGTCATCTATCCGCAGCACGGTGCCGCGGTCGTCGAAGGGCTACAGGACCGTGAGATTGGTGGCGAGACTCGGGAGTACCTGGTCCTCAAGCTCACGTATGGCGATCTCACCCTCATGGTGCCTCGGGACAACTGCCAGGAAGTCGGCATCCGTGAGGTCTGCAGCTCCGACGACGTCGAGGGCGTGCTCGAGATCCTCCGTACCGGTGAGTGCTCGACACAGGGCAACTGGAGCCGCCGCTTCAAGGGCAACATCGAGCGGCTCCAGTCGGGCGATATCTTCCAGGTGGCCGAGGTCGTTCGCGATCTCACCGTCCGGGACCGCGACAAGGGCCTCTCCGCCGGAGAGAAGCGCATGCTCCAGCGTTCCCGCCAGATCCTGGTCTCCGAGCTGGTGCTCGCCTGCACGTGCGATGAGTACAAGGCGACCCTCATGCTCGACGAGGCGCTGGAAGTCTCCTAGCTTCCTCCAACGACAACGACCCGTCCCCGGCCGGGTGCTCCATGGCTCGAGCTGAGCGGGTCGGCGTGATCGTGCCAGCCGCCGGCGATGGCCGGCGGCTCGGCGCCACCCGGTGCAAGGCGCTCGTCGAGCTGGACGCTCGGCCCTTGCTCGTCTGGGCGCTGGCCGGGGTGGAGGCCAACGACCGCGTCGACAGCGTGGTGGTGGTCGCCAACGCCGCCAGCATCGAGGCCGTCGCCAGCGTGGCCGCGGCCGGCGGCTTCGCCAAGGTCTCCGCGGTGGTGGCCGGCGGTCCGACTCGCCGCGCCAGCGTCGCCGCCGGGCTGGACGCCCTGCCGCCAGGACCCGGCTACGTGGCGGTCCACGACGCCTGCCGGCCACTGTTGCGCCCAGGCGCCATCGACCGGCTCGCCGGCCTGCTCGACGAGGTCGCCGCCCAAGGCCTGGGGGGCCAGGGGCCAGCCGGCCGGGGGGTCGGCGCGCACGGGGTCGCGCCGGGTGCGGTCGTGACCGACACCGTCCGGCGCGTGGCGGCCGGTGATCGTTCCGGCGGGATCGTCGATCGCCAGCAGCTCCGGACGCTCCAGACACCACAGGTCTTCGTGCGTGCCGCCCTCCGCGAGGCGCACCGCCGCGCGGCGGCCGGGGAGCTGGCCGATCCCGGTTCGCTGGACGGGGCCAGCGATGCCGTCCTGCTGGAGCTGGCCGGTCTTCCGGTCGCCGTGGTGGCGGGAGCGCCGGAGAACCTGAGCATCGCCACCGCGCTGGACCTTGAGGTCGCCGAGGTGCTGGCCGAGCGCGCCGCCTGGGGCCAGGCGGCCAGATGATCCCGCGGCTGCGGGTCGGCCAGGGCTTCGACATCCACCCGCTGGTCGAGGGCCGCCCGCTGGTGCTCGCCGGCGTGCGGGTGCCGTTCGACCGCGGCCTCGGCGGGCACTCCGACGCCGACGTGGTCGCCCACGCCGCCTGCGAGGCGCTGCTGTCCGCCGCCGGGCTGGGCGACCTCGGCCAGCACTACCCGCCCAGCGACCACCGCTGGGCGGGCACCTCCAGCCTCGAGTTCTGCCGCCAGGTCGCCAAGCGCCTCTCCGAGGCCGGCTGGACGGTGGAGAACCTCTCGGTGACCGTCGTCTGCGACCAGCCGCGGCTCGGGCCACTGCTGCCGGCCATGCGTGAGACGCTGGCCGGCGCTCTGGACCTCGAGCCCGAGCGGCTCCAGGTCACCCCCAAGTCCTCGGAGGGCCTCGGCTTCACCGGGCGAGGCGAGGGCATCGCCGCCATTGCCGTGTGCCTGCTGACCGGTACCTGAGGCAACCGCGCCGCGCCTGGACGAGCTGCCGCGTGGGGCCTGGCCAGCGAGGGAACCGCGGCGGGGATTAGGATGGCGGGAACCATTCCGTGACCTGCGACCGATTCATGGAGCCCCCGTGGCGCTGCATCTCATCAACACGCTGACCAGGCAGAAGGAGCTGTTCGTCCCTCGGGACGAGGGCAAGGTCGGCATCTACCTGTGTGGGCCCACGGTCTACAACGAGCCGCACGTCGGCAACCTGCGCAACGTCGTGGTGATGGACGTGCTGCGCCGCCACCTGGTCGCCTCCGGGTACAAGGTCCTGATGGTCCGCAACTACACCGACGTCGACGACCGCATCGTCGAGGCGTCGGGCCACGACGCGCTGCGGGCGTTCGTCATCGCCGAGCACTGGACCCGGGTCTTCGAGGAGATCACCGGCGCGCTGGGGATCATCCCGCCCGACATCGCCCCGCGCGCCACCGGCCACATCCCCGAGATGCTCGAGCTGATCGCCAAGCTGTTCGACGCCGGCCTGGCCTACCAGGCGGGTGGGGACGTGTACTTCTCGGTCGGCAAGTTCCCCGAGTACGGCAAGCTCTCGGGCCGCGACCTCGCCGGCGAGCAGGCCGGCGCCAGGGTGGAGATCAATCCTGACAAGCGCGACCCGCTCGACTTCGCCCTCTGGAAGGGCGCAAAGCCGGGGGAGCCCACGTGGAACTCGCCATGGGGGCCCGGCCGGCCGGGCTGGCACATCGAATGCTCGGCGATGTCCTCGAAATATCTCGGCCAGGGCTTCGACATCCACGGCGGCGGCGAGGACCTGATCTTCCCGCACCACGAGAACGAGATCGCCCAGTACGAAGGCGCCACCGGCGAGCAGTTCGTCCGCTACTGGCTGCACAACGCCTTCCTCGAGATGGGCGGCGAGAAGATGGCCAAGTCCGTCGGCAACGTGGTCAGCCCGCGCCAGATCCTGGAGCGCTATCGCGGGGTGGTGCTGCGCTACGCGCTGATGAACGCCCATTACCGCAGCCCGCTGGAGTTCTCGCAGGAGGTCCTGGCGGATTCGGCCGCCGCCTACGAGCGCCTGTCCACCTTCGCCGTCAACGCCGCCAGAGCGCTCCGGCCAGGGACCGAGGCGCCGCGGCTGGAGGAGGGCGACTGGGCGGAGCGCTTCGTCGCCGCCCTTGACGACGACATCAACGTGCCGGCGGCCCTGGCTGTGCTGTTCGACCTGGTGGGCGCGGCCAACCCGCTGATCGCCAAGGCCGAGCGGGGGAGCGCCGCCGCCATCGCCGAGCTGCGCGTGCGGTTGGCGACCTTCAGCGACCTGGCCTCGCGGCTGGGCTTCACCCCGCTGCTCGACCTGCCCGACGTCACCACCTTCCCGGCAGTGCTCGATCTCGTCCTGGAGCTGCGCGAGCGGGCCAGGATCGCGCGCGACTTCGAGGCGGCGGACATGGTGCGCGAGCGCCTGAACGCGATCGGCATCCGGGTCGAGGACCGACCCGGAGGCCCGCGGTGGCACCTGGCGCGGTAGGCGGCCCCGGCAGCCATCCCGAGGGCGAGCCGCGGCGACCCCGCGCCCCTGCCGAGAAGCGCCGGGCGGGGTCGACCGCCAAGGGCGGCCCCTCGCGGGCGGTCAAACAGGCGCGCCGCCGAGAACGGCTGGAGGCCGGCCGCGACGCGCTGCGCCCCGGGCCCGGATCGATGGTGATCGAGGGCCGCCGGCCGGTGATCGAGGCGCTGCGCGGCTCGCGCCGTGTCGAGCGGGTCGTGGTGGCGGCCGGCGCCGCCGAGCGCGGCACGCTCGCCGACCTGCTGGAGCTGGCCGCCAAGGAGGGCGTGCCCGTCGAGACGGTGCCGCGCTCGCTGCTGGACGCCCACGCCGAGACCGGCGCGCACCAGGGCGTGGCCGCGGTGGTCTCGCGGCTGGAGCCGATCGGGCTCGACGAGCTGCTGGCGGTCCCGCTCGGCGGCACCGAGCCGCCGTTCTTCCTCGCGCTGGACGGGATCGAGGACCCGCACAACCTCGGCGCGCTGGTCCGCAGCGCCGAGGCGGCGGGCTGCCACGGGATCGTGCTGCCCCGTCACCGCAGCGCTCCGCTGTCGGCCACGGCGGTGAAGTCCTCCGCCGGCGCGCTCGAGCACGTCCCGGTTGCCGAGGTCGCCAACCTCACCCGTGCCCTGGAGCGTCTGCGCGCCGCCGGCCTGTGGTGCATCGGGCTGGACGGCGGGGCGCAGTCGAGCCTGTTCGACCTCGAGCTGGCCGACGAGCCCGTCTGCGTGGTGGTCGGCAGCGAGGGCGCAGGGCTGCACCGGCTGGTCCGCGAGACCTGCGACGTGCTGGTCCGCATCCCCATGGCCGGCCAGGTCGCCAGCCTGAACGCCTCGGTCGCCGGCGCGCTCGCCCTGTTCGAGGTCCGCCGCCGCCGCGCCCGCTCGCGCGTCTAGGACCGCTGGACCCGCGCGGCGGCGTCCGCGAGCCGCGCGAACATCAGCATGTCCTTCCAGGCGCCGTGCATCTCGTAGTAGGCGCGCAGGACCCCTTCCGGCTGGAACCCGTTGCGCTCCAGCACCCGCTGGGAGGCGTGGTTGTCGACGTCCACCACCGCCTCCACGCGGACCAAGCCGAGCGCGCTGAAGGTCCAGGGGACCAGCAGGCCGACCGCCGCGCTCGCCACGCCCTGTCGCCGCCGCGCGCCCGCGACCCAGTAGCCGAGCGACCCACGCAGGTGGCGCCAGGCCAGGCCGCTCACGCCGACGTAGCCGAACGCCTGGCCCGTGCGCGCGTCGGCGATCGCCAGCGACAGCCCCGTGCGCTGCTCACGCTGCGCGTGCTGGCGTGCCAGCCAGGCGTCGCCGGCGGCTTCGCTGTAGGGCGCTGGGACGCTGGTCCCGACCGTGATCGCCGGGTCGCGGCTGGCCAGTTCGATCACCGCCAGGTCGGCGACCCGCCAGGAACGCAGCAGCACCCGGTCGTCGCCCAGCGGCGGGTCCGGGAGGCGCAACGGCATCACTCGATCCTCCCTCCCACAGTCACCGGCCCGGTGCCGCCAAGCCTACCGCTCGGGGGCCGCGGTCCCGTCGTCAGTGCGCCACGCGGTGCTGGCCCGGGTGGCGTCGCTGCCGGCATCGTGCCGTTCCGCGCTCGACCAGTGGCCGGGATCCCAGCCGAGGCCGAGCGGTAGCTGGCGACCGCCCTTCTCGACGATCCCGCCGCCCGAACCCGCCGAGCGGAGCGGGACGCTGGTCGCCTCGCACGGTCGGATCCGGTTTCCGCCACGAGCTGGCACAGCGCATCGTCGAGCTCTCGCCGCCACTGTCGCGACGGAACGGCTACCACACGGCCTCAGCCCCGGGCAGCGGCAGATACCATAGGACGGGCATACTGTCAGGCGACTGGCTGGCGTGGCGCAATCTGGCAGCGCAGCCGACTTGTAATCGGCAGGTTGGGGGTTCGAGTCCCTTCGCCAGCTCCAGGAGGTGCGCAGGTGGCGATCTACGGGCGGCGCGGCGGCTGGGAGGTACGGATCTACGCCGGCGTGGATCCGGTCACAGGCAAGCAGACTCGCATCAGCCGACAGGTGCAGGGCAGCCGCAAGATGGCGGAGAAGGTAGAGACGAGGCTCAAAGCCCAGGTGATGGACGGCCGCCACCGCGGCGCGCGGGCGAAGACGCTGGCCGAGCTGGTGGACGCCTACCTCGACTGGCGTGAGCACAACGACAAGCCGATCGGGCCGCGAACCATCCAGGGCTACCGGGCGCTGGCCGAGGCCAGGATCAAGCCTGGGCTTGGGAAGCTGCGGCTGCCCCAGGTCGACCCGCCGACGCTGGATCGCTTCTACATGGCCTTGCGCAAGAGCGGGAGTCTCCGCAAGCCCGGCGAGCCATTGTCGGCGAGCCGACT
>WNFX01004168.1_pt1 | contig 25842 bp, 23 predicted proteins | sample 5400111 | NCBI WGS metagenome assembly WNFX01 (sample SAMN13153363, study PRJNA577476) | soil metagenome | isolation source: 40 cm soil or saprolite under grassland replicate 1 | place: USA:California | collected 2016-06-15
CAGGTCTGCTGTCACCGCGTCGCCGAGCAGCCTGCCTCGGGTCGTCAGGGTCAAGGCGCCCTCGCGCTCGCCCGGCGTCGCGGCCGCCCCGCCGTCGAGGGCGGTTCGGCGGGCCAGCCCAAGCCGCTCCAGGCGACTGAGCGCCCGGGCGTCGAGCTCCTCGGCGACGGGAGCAAGCGGCAGCGGCTCGTCCAGCCGCAGGCCGAGCATCAGCCGCTCCGCACGTCTCACCGCTTCCGGGAGGGGCTCGAGCTCGCGCAGGGGTCTCTGCCCCTCGCGGAGTGCCGTGAGGTAGGGCCCCAGCCGAGGCGTCGTCCGCCAGCGCGTCCCCCGCACCGTCGAGACAGCCCCGATCCCGAGGCCGAGGTAGTCACGCCCCTGCCAGTAGGCCAGGTTGTGGCGCGAACGAAGATCGCGGCCCTCCGCGGCGGGCGCGCGGCAGAAGTTCGCAGTCTCGTACCAGCGGTAACCGGCGCCGACAAGGGTCTCGACGACGCGCGCGAAGTAGCCCTCCATCGCCTCGGCCTGGCGTTGGAGCTCTTCGCCGTGCGCATGTGTGAACCGCGTCCCCGGCTTGGCCTCGAGCTCGTAGCACGAAAGGTGCTCGGGCCGAAGCGCGAGCGCCTCGTCTATGTCGGCGTCGAGATCGGAGGGCTTCTGCCCCGGGATCCCGTAGATGAGATCCAGAGAAATGTTGTCAAATCCGGCATCACGAAGATGATAGAAGGCTCGCCGGACGTCGTCAGGACCGGCAACACGGTCGAGCACCCTGAGCAGCGCGGGCCGGAACGTCTGGGCGCCGAGCGAGACGCGGTTGACACCCGACCGCCGAAGCAGCGCCGCCAGCACTGGGGTCACGGTCTCCGGGTTTGCCTCGACGGTGACCTCGGCCGCGGCGGGAAGCCCTGCGAGCAGACGCTCCAACTCCCGCGGCTCCGTGAAAGTGGGTGTCCCGCCGCCGAGGAAGACGGTCTCGAGCTGCGGCGCGAGCAGCTCTCGCTCCAGCTCGAGCTCGGCGAGCAGGCCGTCGACGTAGGCGGCGTGCTGGCTCCGCCGGCCGACGACGGTGACGAAATCGCAGTACCCGCAGCGGTGGGCGCAGAACGGCAAGTGGACGTACAGGTGCCGGACCGAGGCATCGCTTGCGATGCCGCTAAGAGGCCGCGGCGGCTTTGCCGACGCGGCCGTTGATCCCGGCCAAGATCGGTCGAACGCCGGAAGTTGTTTGCTGCCCAACAAAGGGGGCCTCATCTCTTGCTCCCGTCGTTCAGGTTGAGCACCGCGAGGAACGCCTCCTGAGGCACCTCGACCGCGCCGACCTGCTTCATTCGCCGCTTGCCGGCCTTCTGGCGCTCGAGCAGCTTCCGCTTTCGGGTGATGTCGCCGCCGTAGCATTTCGCGAGCACGTCCTTGCGCTTCGCCTTGATCGTCTCGCGCGCGATCACCCGCGAGCCGATCGCCGCCTGCACCGGCACGTCGAAGTACTGCCGGGGGATCTCCTGCCGCAGACGCTCGACCAGCGCCTTGCCGCGCGCGTACGCCGCATCGCGGTGGACGATCATCGAGAGGGCGTCGACCGGTTCGTCGGCGATCAGGATGTCGACGCGCGCGAGTTCCCCCTCGCGGAACCCGGCCAGGTCGTAGTCGAAGCTCGCGTACCCGCGCGTGCGCGATTTCAGCTGGTCGTAGTAGTCGAGCACGATCTCAGCGAGCGGCAGCTCGTACGCGAGCAGCACCCGCTCGGGGGAGAGATATTCCAGGTGGTCGAAGCGGCCACGGCGATCGTTGTTCAGCTCCATCACCGGCCCAACGTAGTCCTTCGGGATGATGATCGACGCACGCACGTACGGCTCCTCGACAGCATCGACCTCGCGCGGCATCTCGGCGGGGTTGTGCACCTCGACCCACTCGCCGTTCCGCTCGAGCACTCGGTAGGCGACGGTCGGCGCGGTCACGAGCAGGTCAAGGTCGAACTCGCGCTCCAGCCGTTCGCGGACGATCTCCATGTGCAGCAGACCGAGAAAGCCGCAGCGGAAGCCGAAGCCGAGCGCCTGGCTCGTCTCGGGCTCGTAGAAGAGGGCGGCATCGTTCAGCTTCAGCCGCTCGAGCGCGTCGCGCAGATCCGGATAGTCGTCCGAGTCGGTCGGGAAGAGCCCGGCAAAGACCATCGGCTTGACGTCCTTGTAGCCCGGCAGCGGCTCGGGCGCGGGATTCCGCTCCGAGGTGAGCGTGTCGCCGACGCGGAGGCGGCTGACGTCCTTCAGGCCGGTGATCACGTATCCGACCTCGCCGGCGCCGAGGGTCTCCGCGGCCTTCATCGTCGGCGAGAAGAACCCGACCTCCTCGGCCTCGAAGCGTGTCCCCTGGGCCATCGCCCGCAGCGGCTCGCGGGCGGCGAACGCGCCGTCGACCATGCGGACGAAGGCGACGACGCCGCGGTACTGGTCGTAGGAGGAGTCGAAGACGAGCGCCCTCGGCGGCGCGGCAGGATCGCCGGAGGGTGGAGGAATCCGCTCGACGATCGCGTCCAGCACTTCCGCCACGCCTGCTCCCGTCTTCGCGGAGATCCTCAGCACGTCTTCCGGCTTCCCGCCGACCAGCTCGGCGATCTCCGTCGCGGCAGCGTCGGGATCCGCCTGTGGTAGGTCGATCTTGTTGACGACGGGAACGATCTCCAGGTTGTTCTCGATCGCCAGGTAGGCATTGGCGACGGTTTGAGCCTCGACACCCTGCGCGGCGTCGACGACGAGGACGGCGCCCTCGCAGGCCTGCAACGAGCGCGAGACCTCGTAGGTGAAATCGACGTGGCCCGGCGTATCGATCAGGTTGAGCTCGTGGCCCTTCCAGGTGACGCGCACGGCCTGCGCCTTGATCGTGATCCCGCGCTCGCGCTCGAGCTCCATCGTGTCCAGCACCTGTGCGCGCATCTCTCGCCCCGAAACGGTCTTGGTCAGCTCGAGAATGCGGTCGGCCAACGTCGACTTGCCGTGGTCGATGTGCGCGATGATGGAGAAGTTGCGGATGTGGTCTAGGTCCATGCGCGATTAGCGCCGTCGGAGGCGCTCTCGCAAGGCTAGCAACGCGTTCAGCTCGCGAACCCCCAGCAAACGGCAGAAAACGAGGTAGGCAACGGTGCCGGTGAGGAGGGCGGCGCCGACCGAGACGAGCTGGGCCCAAAGACCCCTGCCCAGGGCAACGTCGAGTCCGCGCCAGACGCCGTAGGAGACCACGGCAAGTACAGTCGACGCGGCGACGATGCGCACCGCAGCGTCCGCCGTCCGAGCGAACTCGATCCGCTGGAGCCGCCGCCGGAGCAGGATCAGCAGCAGCGCCGTTCCGGCGATGTTGACGAGTGACGTCGAGAGCGCGATCCCCCAGGCCCCCACGTGGTAGAAGGCCGCGTCGAGCGCCGCGTTCAACGCCAGGTTGGCGAGTGCGACTGCCGTCGGGATCCACGGCGACTGGAGGCTGAAGAAGGCGCGGTTGAGCATCAGCATCGCGCCGTTGAAGGTGAGACCAAGCGAGAACGCCGCCAGCACTTCGGCGACGACGGGAGTCTGGCCTGGCCCAAAGTGGCCGCGCTGGTAGACGAGGCGAACGATCGGCTCGGCGAGCACGGCCGCGAAGACGCTCGCGGGCACGAGCAGGAAGGCGATCTGCCGCAGGCCGAGACCGACGGTCGAGCGAAAACCGTCAAGATCGCCGCGGGCGGCGAGGCGCGACAGCGACGGGAAGAGCACGGTCGCGACGGCGACGGAGAACATGCCCTGCGGCAGCATGTAGATCCTGAAAGCACGGTCGATCGCGGTCGGCGCCAGCTCAGGGTCGATCAGCCGCGAGGCGAACACCGAGTCGACGACCGCGTTGAAGTTGATCAATCCCAGGCCGAGGGTGACCGGCAGCATCAACACGAAGACCTGTCGCACGGCCGGGTCGCGCCAGTCGATCACGAGCTGCAGATGTCCGTCGCGACCGCGTAGCCACGGCAGCGGCAGCAGGAACTGGATCAGCGTCGCGATGACGATCGAGACCGCGTAGACGTAGAGCTTGGTGTCGATCGTCTGCGCGTGAGGGACGCCGAGGACGAGGCCGATGATGATCGCGACGTTCCAGAAAACTGGAGTGAGCGCCGGGATCGCGAACTCCTCGTAGCTGTTCAGGATTCCGACCACAACGCCCGAGAGACCGAGCAGAACGACGATCGGAAAGAGGACTCGGGCGAGCCCGATGGCGAGCTGCTTGTCGCCGCCAGGGTCACCGAAGGGCGCGATCAGTAAGGGCGCGAAGACAATGCAGAGGGCGGTCAGCCCGCCGAGTCCGAGCAGGATCAGCCAGAAGAGGCTGGAGGCAACGCGCCAGGCTCGCTTGCGCTCCCCCTTCTCGAGCAATTCGCTGAACACGGGGACGAAAGCGGAGGAGATCGCGGCATCTGCGAGCAGCGCACGGACGAGGTTCGGAATCTGGAACGCGACCGTGAAGGCGTTGATCCGGCCCCGCGCGCCGAAGTAGTAGGCGGCGACGATCTCGCGAACAAGCCCGAGGATTCGCGACAGGCCGGTTGCGAGCGAGAAGATCGCCGTCGACCAAGCCAGCCGGCGGCCCGCGTCTCGCCCGTCCACGGCGCGAGTATAGGAAGGGCGCCAGCCGTCCCCGCTCCAACCGGCCGACCCTCGGCGCGTCTGGGGTCCTCCCCCACCCTCAGGGTGGGGCTCCTTCCCACCTCCCTCTGCGATCGAGCCTACCGTCGAAAGGCGCGCAGGCAGGTGACCGGTCTGTGACAAAAGCGTGCCAATCGGAGCTCAGCCACAAGCGGGGCTCTGCTAGGATCGCGCGGCCCGCCGAGCGGGCATTTTTTTGTCATGCCGAACATTCAGCAACAGAAGAAGCGCGTCCGAACCGCAGCCCGTGAGCGGCTCGAGAATCTGCGCTACCGCTCCTCGATCAAGACGTTGACGAAACGCCTGCAAAGCGCCGTCTCCGACGGTGATGAGGACCGCGCCGCGGCCGAGTATCGCGAGCTCGTGCGCGCGATCGACAAGGCGACCTCGCGGCGCGCTTTGCACCGCAACACGGCCGCCCGAAAGAAGGCGCAGGCCGCCCGCCTGCTCAGCGGCTCGTAGCTGCCTCGCGGGGCCTGGTCAGATCGACCAGCGCGCGGCTGAACTCGAGCTCTCCGGCGAGCCGGCTGCCGCCCTTGAGCGCGAGATCGAGCGCGGCAAGCCGGACGATCGCGTCGCGTAGCTCGTCAGGCGTGAAATTCGCTGCCTGCTCGAACAGCTTCTCGACGTAGAAGCGGTTCTTCTTCAGTCGCTCTGCCGCCTCGCGCGGAGAGAGGCCCTCAGCGGCCAGCGATTGGCACTCGGCCACTCGTGAGACGTGACTGGTCATCAGCCCGACGATTCGCGGCAGGGAGTCGCGCGCCGGCCCAGCGGCCCGCGCGAGCAGGCGTTCGCTCGACTCGAGAACGGCGGCGGCGTCACGACGTCCCCAGGCGTCGGTCATCGCGAAGGGCGGAAGCTCGCCCCGTGGCGCGACGAGAAGCTCGACTTCGCGCTCGCCCAGAGGCTCACCGTTCGCCCAAGCCGCGAGCTTCTCTACCTCACCTGCGAGCTCGACCAGGTCGTCCCCCACGAGGTCGACGAGCTGACGCGAGACCGCGGGGTCGACCTTCATTCCCAGCGATTCGAACTGTCGCCCGACCCATCCCGGAAGATCGGCGCGCGTCCCTCGCTTCGGCAAGTCGTAGACCAGCAGCTCACCGGCCTTCGCAACGGCTTTGCTCAGCGGCGAGTCCTTTCGGATCCCGTCTCCAACAAGCGCCAGAACGGTTTCGGGGGAGGGCGCCTTCAAGTAGCCGAGCAGGGGCTCGAGCTCGGGCGCCTTCCAGCTTTCGACGTGCTCGACGACGACGAGGCGCCGCTCGCTGACGAAGAGGCCGAGCGCGTTGCAGGACGCCACGATCTCCTCGCCACCGGACTCGAGGGCCGAGAGGAGCTCGGTTGCGTCGTCGCCGATCCGATCACGGAGCCTCCGCACCGCCCGGGTCACTTTCGGCCGGTCGGTACCCGTGATCAGGTAGGCGGGGTTCAAATCTGCCATCGCGGCAAGCATAGGCCCACATTCCGGCCGCCAGGAGAGTTAGCGCTGCGACCGCCCAGCCGGAGCGGATCTGCGCGAGAGGAAGCCTGCCGAAGACCCTCGCGCACGTGGCCAGATACGCAGCGCAGAGGCCGTCGGCCTGCGCAAGCACGGCCGAGACGCCGGGCGCAAGCGGATGGACGACAGCGGCTGACATCGCGAGACCCAGCAGGGGAACGACGGCGGGCGCCGCCGCCGCATTCGCCGGTACTGCGAGGAGCGGAATCGCGTGAAACTGGAGCCACAGGATCGGCGCCGTCGCCACGCCGCAGGCAGTCGAGATCGCGATCGCCTCGCGCAGCGTCTGCGGCAGCGGGTAGCCGTGGAGCCGATCCTCGAGTCGCGGCGCGAGCGTGAAGATCGCGACGACCGCCGCGAACGAAAGCTGGAAGCCGGCGTCGAAGAGCAGGTACGGGTTCCACGCGAGCAGCGCAAAAGCACCGAGTAGCAGGAAGTACCACCTGTCGGTCGGCCGGGCGGTCAGCCAAGCGAGCGAGCCGAGCGCTCCCGCGACCCCCGCTCGCAGGACTGAGGGCTGCGGCCCGACGGCGAGCACGTAGCCGCCGATCGACGCGAGGGCGCTGAACTGCCCCAGCCAACGGGGAATGCCGAGCAACCAGGCGAGCGTGAGCGCACCCGCGGCCACCAGGGCCACGTTCTGCCCGGACACCGCGAGCAAGTGGTAGAGACCCGAGGCGCGGAAGTCCTGGCGCAGGCGGTCGCCGATGCCCTGCTCCTCCCCGAGGACGACGCCCAGCAGGACACCGCGGCGCTCGCCGTGGAGGCTGCCCGAAACGGACCGTGCCAGCCAGCGGTGAACCCGGTCGCCGAGTCCGCCGAGGCCGTGGCGATGCCCGACGATCCGCCAGCGGTCTCCCGCCAGCACGACGTGGATGCCGCGACGCTTGAGCCAGGTTCGCTCGTCGAATCCGTGACTGGGGCCGCGGGGAAGCTTGGCCTCCGCCCGTACCTCGAGCACTCCGCCCTGCGGGGGAGCTCGGCCGAGTGGCAGCTCCAGCTGGGCGGGCTCGTCGAGCGCGAGCAACCCGAACCGCCGGACGCGGACTGGCAACTTCAGGTCGAACCGCCCGCGCCTTGGTGCCGCGGTCACGACGACCAGCGCCGTCTCGGCGCGACCGACCTCAGGAAGCAGGGCGCTGCGATCGAGTCGGTCGAGCCGGGCGCTTCCCCACCACCAGCCCGCCAGGGCCAGGACGCACGCGACTGTCCCGACCGCCTTCCACGAGCTCGCGGCAAGGACGATCGCCGCAACGCAAGCCAGCGCCACGAACGTCGGCAATCGGACGAGGTTCGCGAGCGCGAGTCCCAGACAGAGCGAGGCAAGCAGGGAGTGCGGCGGCGAACCGAGAGGAGCCGCAATCAGGGCGCCACCAGGTCCTTGAGCTGGTCGAGCCGGGCCGGGCCGATCCCCGGGACTGCGTCGAGCTCGTCCACGGACGTGAACGCTCCGTGCTTTTGACGGTAGTCGAGGATCTTCTGCGCCGTCACCGGACCGATGCCGGGCAGGGAGTCGAGCTGCTCCAGGGTCGCCGTGCTCAGATGGACCGGGCCGGTGACAGTCGCGCCGGGTGCGCCACTCGAGCCGAGGGCGCCGCTCGTCGCTCCGCCACGCCTCGGCACGACGACCTGCTCGCCGTCTGCAAGCGGAGCGGCCAGGTTGATCAGCGCCAGGTCGGCTTTCGGCGTCGCGCCCCCCGCACGCGAGACGGCGTCGGCGATACGAGCACCTTGCTCGAGCCTGTAGAGGCCTGGCCGGCGTATCGCGCCGACGACATCGACGACCACGACCGCGCTTGCCGTAGCGGCGGTCTCGGTCGGCGGCGCCGCCGGTGGCGCGACGGCGGCGCTCGTCTGCGGTTGCGCCAAGAGCTTGCTGCCGACGAACAGCAGCAGCGCCAGACAACCCGCGGCGACGAGCAGGCTCCTGCGCGAGAGCTCGAAGGGCAAGTCGGGCATGCCAGCGAGCGTGCCGGCGAAAAGGTCACGAGTGGGTCACGTGCTTGCGCCGAATCAGCGCCAGCTGACGGCCACCTGCTCGGCCGGGACACGGACGCGAAGGAGTCCGCGGCCGAGACGCAGTCGGCCGTTGTGGACAAGCGCGGCCGGCGAGGGGTCGATCGCAAGCTCCAGCCCTCGGCGACCGGACGCATGGGCTATCACGAGGCGAGTGCCTGCCGGGGAAACGGCGACTGCGTGCAGGGTTGTGCTCGAAAACGCCGCACCTTCGAGTGGTTCCAGCGTGCCGGCAGCGACGCGGTAGACCCGTAGGACGCCCGCGGCGCCCAACCGACGAAGCGGTGTATCGGTCGTCAGCACAGTCTGCGGCGAGAGCCAGCCGACCGCATTGATCGTCTCCGCGGCCCCGAGCCCGACGCAGCCAGGCCGGACATCCCATCGCTCGACCAGCGCGAGCCCGCTCCGTCCGGCTATCGCTAGTCGCCTTCCACGCGGCGCATAGGCGACGGCACGCGTGACGCCACCGCACCCGCGGGTGTCGAAGGTACGGAGCCTTCCGCTGCCGAGGTCGTAAACCGCAGCCTGTCCGCCTGCGTCGACAAAGGCGACGGCGAGGGAGTCCGGGCGCCACGACGGCTTCGCCGGACTGACCCCCCGAACGACCAACCGGTCCGGGGAGCCGTCGCCTTCGATCATCCGGAGCTCGTCGCCGCCACGACGGGCAACGACGTACGCGATCTTCAGTCCGTCCGGGGACCATGACGCAACGACGACGCGTCCGCCCGCCGGGTGCACCCAGGGATGCCGGTTGCCGGGCGCGACCGCGACGAGCGAGGAGCCGATTCCAACCACTGCATACAGAGCTCGGGGCGACAGCTCGGCGGCGGAAACGGGCATTCCTTCGATCCGAAGGCCGCTCCGGGTCGCCAGCCAGAGCTTCCCGCCCGCTACGAGCGCGAGTCCATGGGAACCGGCTGGAACGGAGAGTCGAGTCGGAATGGGTCGAGCAGGTTTTTGCCGTGCCCCGATGCCGACGCGCAGGTTCCCGGTCGCCGCGAGCGCTGCTGCGCCGGCGCCGACCGCAAACGCGACAACGACAAGAGCGAGGATGAGCCCTCTCCTGGAGCGCTGGTCATTCGTTCCAAGTGCGGCCAGCGCCGCCGACCTCGCCCGGGCAGACGTGTCTCGCCCCGGCTTCGGCAACCGACCGAACGCATCTCTCAGCTGCTGCTCAAGCTCGGCCGACATCGTTCACCTCGTAGTCGGCTCGCAGCTCTTCGAGCGCGCGGGCAAGCCGGGAGTTGACGGTTCCAGTGGGGATGCCAAGCAGCTCGGCGATCGCGGTCGGCGTATAGCCGAGCCCGTAGCGAAGGACGACGACGACGCGGCGCTGGAGCGATAGCCCCGCGACTGCGTCGAGGAGCTCCTGATCGCCCGCAGCGATATCGTGCCACTCGAGCCGCGCAAGCTCGTTGTCACCCGAGACGAGTCGCCGCTCGGTGCGGAGCAGGTCGAGGCACCGGTTGACGACGATCCGGTGCAACCAGGGGCCGAACGGCCTCCTCTCGTCGAACCGGGACAGCGCCGCGAATGCCCGCTCGAAGGCGTCCTGCGCGACGTCGTCGGCGAGCTCGCGCCGCCCCGTAACCACGTAGGCGGCACGCCACGCGGCGCGCCAGTGGCGAGTGAAGAGCTCCGACGCCGCGTCCCGTGAGCCGCGGCGCGCGAGCTGCACGAGCTTCGCGTCGCTGCGTATGCGCATGAGCACATTGTCCTACGCGCGAGCGCGATTTTCGCGTCCCTCATCGCGCAACTGCCAAAGCCGTGTCGCGACAAAACCTGAGGCCCGTCGCTGCCACCGCACCCCCCACCCAAGGGTGGGGCTCGAACCCGCCCCCCTCGGCGGGGACGCTACCGCCTTAACTGCTACGCAGGTGTGACGAGATCGTGCCGAAAGTGGAACAACTCATCCACACCTCTCATTTGCGTACGCGCCCTTTTCGTTGTGCGCTCTGTTCGGGCCCCCGCAGCCGGGCAGCTTCGAGCACGCGAATCGCTGGACGAAGTCGATCGGGGCAAGCCGAGGGCGCCCTCAGACGACGAAGTTGACGAGCTTGCGCGGCACGACGATCGCCTTGCGTATCTCTTTGCCGTCCAGCTGAGCCTGGACGCGGGGCGAGGACTTCGCCCGCTCGATCAACTCGGCCTCGGGCAGCTCGGCCGAGACCTCGAGGCGGTCACGAACCTTGCCGTTGACCTGAATCACCAGCTCGAAGGTGTCGCGCTCGAGCAGGGCCTCGTCGGCGACGGGCCAAGGCTGCTCCCACAGGCGCTCGTGGCCGAGCCGCTGCCAGAGCTCCTCCGCGATGTGCGGGGCGTACGGCTGGATCAGCGACACCACCGTCTCGGCCGCAAACCGCGCCGCAGGATCGGTCGTCGCACGCGCCAGCTCGTTGACGAGCTCCATCACCGCGGCGATCGGTGTGTTGAAGACGAATCGCCGGCCGATGTCGTCCGTCACCCTCGCGATTGTCTCGTGCGCTTTCCGAGCGAGCGGTCCGTCACCGGCGCCGTCCAAGGGCGCTTCCGCCGCGATCTCGTTGACGAGCCGCCATAGCCGCCGCAGGAAGCGCGCGATCCCCTCGACCCCGTCCTCGCTCCACTCCATGTCCTGGTCGGCAGGGCCCATGAAGAGGATGAACAGGCGGACCGCGTCGGCGCCGTACATCTCGGCCAGCTGGTCCGGTGCGGTCACGTTGCCGCGCGACTTCGACATCTTCGAGCCGCCGAGCCGCACCCACCCCTGGTGGAACAGACGCGCGAACGGCTCGCGAAAGCCTACGAGCCCGAGCTCGTTCAGAACCTTGGCGAAGAAGCGCGAGTAGAGCAGGTGCCCGGTCGCGTGGTCAATGCCCCCGATGTACTGGTCGACGGGCATCCAGTAGTCGACGATCGCGCGCTCGAACGGGGCATTGTCGTTGTGCGGATCGCAGTAGCGCAGGAAGTACCAGGAGGAGTCGACAAAGGTGTCCATCGTGTCGGCCTCCCTCACGGCCTCGCCGCCACAGCGCGGGCACTGCACGTGCAGCCACTCCTGGTTCGAAGCGAGCGGCGGAATCCCCTTCGGCCGGTAGTCCTCGACTTCGGGCAGCAGCACGGGCAGCTCGTCCTCCGGGATCGGGACGATGCCGCACTCGTCGCAGTAGACGATCGGGATCGGGCAGCCCCAGTAGCGCTGCCGCGAGAAGCCCCAGTCACGCAGGCGATAGCTGACGGCGGGCCGGCCCCGGCCCTGCTCGCCCAGCCACTCGATGATCGCCCGCGCGGCTTCGGGCGCAGGCATTCCGGAGAACTGGGCCGAGTTGACCAGCCGTTCGTTCTCGGTGTGCTCGGCAAAGGGGCCGTCCGATTCCTCGCCGGACCCGTCGGCCGGCTCGACGACTCGGACGATCGGCAACCCGTAGCGCTGTGCGAACTCGAAGTCGCGCTCGTCGTGCGCGGGCACCGCCATGATCGCGCCGGTGCCGTACTCCATCAGCACGTAGTCGGCGACCCAGAGAGGGACTTTCTCGCCGGTCGCAGGGTTCGCGGCGTAGCGGCCGGTGAAAACGCCGTCCTTCTCCTTCGTCGCGCGCTCCTCGGCCGACCGGCCGGCGGTGTGCTTCACGTACTCGCGCACAGCCTCCTCCTGCTCGCTCCCTGCTGCGAGCTTGTCGACCAGCGGGTGCTCGGGGGCGATCACCATGAACGTTGCGCCGAAGATCGTGTCCGCCCGGGTCGTGAAGACCGGCAGGTCGAGATCGAGCTGTTCGACCCGGAAGAGCAGCTCGGCTCCCTCCGAGCGCCCGATCCAGTTGCGCTGAATTGCCTTGGTGCGCTCCGGCCAGTCGAGCAGCGAGTGGTCGTCGATCAGCGCGTCTGCATATGCGGTGATCCGGAAGAACCACTGCTCGAGGTTGCGCGCCTCGACCTCGGTGCCGCAGAGCTCACAGCGGCCGTCGATCACCTGCTCGTTGGCCAGCACCGTCTGATCCTTCGGGCACCAGTTGACGGGCGCCGCCTTGCGGTACGCGAGCCCCGCCTCGAAGAACTTCAGGAACAGCCACTGCGTCCAGCGGTAGTACTCCGGCTGATGGGCCGAGACCTCGCGGTCCCAGTCGATCGCCCAGCCGAGCCGGTGCATCTGGGCCCGGATCGCGGCGATGTTCCGCTCGGTGATCTCGCGGGGATGCCCGCCGCCACGAATGGCGGCATTCTCGGCGGGGAGCCCAAACGAATCGAAGCCCATCGGCCGCAGCACGGTGAAGCCTTGGCGGCGCCGGTAGTGGGTGACCACGTCGCCCAGCGTGTAGTTGAGCACGTGCCCCATGTGAAGGTTCCCCGACGGATACGGGAGCATCTCGAGCATGTAGAACTTGTCGTCGCGATCCGCTTGCTCCGGCGAGTCGGGATTCGGCACGCTGAACGCCCGGGCGTCCTCCCAGACCCGCTGCCACTTGGGCTCGATCTGCTGTGGCTCGTACCGATCCATTGGGCCTCCAGAAACAAAAAAGCCTCTCGATCGAGAGGCCGTGGGAAGGTCCGCGGCTCGCGGCCGCGTTGCTTCCCTGGACTACAGAAGCAGTTGCTCCATTGCCTGGACTGTAGCAACGCGGTAGCGTCGCGTCACGTCACTTCGGAGGAGGTATCAGTGGCCGGTTACACCGTTCAGAACCTGAAGGAAGTCGAGGACCAGGCGCCCAACTTCGGAATCGGCCCGGATCTCGAGGCGCGGATGGCAAGGGTGCCGCTCGAGCTGGAGAATTCCGGGATCAGCTACCAGCGCCTCGCCCCCGGCTTCCGCATCCCCTGGGGGCATACCCACAACGTGCAGGAGGAGATCTACGTCGTCGTCTCGGGCAGCATGCGCGCCAAGCTCGGCGAAGAGATCCTCGAGCTGAAGCAATGGGACGCCGTTCGCGTCCCGAAGGAGACGATGCGGTCCTTCGAAGGCGGCCCCGAGGGGGTCGAAGTGATCGCGATCGGGGCGCCCAATACCGGGCCTGGCGACGCCGTCATCGAGCAGGACTGGTGGACCGACTGATCCGACTGAGCCTCTAACCCGTCGCGCTGACAAGCCCCGGCCGAACAAGCCGGGCGGGTCGCTCGAGCTTCGCGTCGTTGACGCTCGGGTTGAGCGGCTCCGCGAGCGGGGGCGCGCCGAACGAGGCCTCGCGTCGCTCGGCCGGCGGCTTCCCGTAGAGCGTTGTCCGCTGACGCGGGGTGCGCCCGACGGCGCGGATCGTCGACTCCATCGCCTCAGGTGGCAGCTCCTGCCCGTGGCTCGCGCCCGCCGCGCGAGAGATCGACTCGTTCATCAGGGTGCCTCCGAGGTCATTGGCGCCGGCGCGAAGTGCCATCCGTGCGCCCCCGAGGCCGAGCTTCACCCATGAGGCCTGGACGTTCGTGATCCAGGGGTGAAGCGCGAGCCGTCCGACCGCGTGCATGAGGACGGCTTCCCGCAACGTCGGCCCGCGGCGCGCGCGTCCCCGGAGGTAGATGGGCGCCTCCATGTGTACGAACGGGAGCGGGACGAACTCGGTGAAGCCGCCGGAGCGCCGTTGCTGGTCGCGCAAGCGGAGCAGGTGGCGGGCCCAGTTCCGCGGTCCGTCGACGTGCCCGAACATGATCGTGGTCGTCGAGCGCAGGCCGACCTCGTGCGCGGTCTCGTGTACCTCGAGCCACTGTTCGGTCGTCACCTTGTCCGGGCAGATCAACACGCGGATCTCGTCGTCGAGGATCTCGGCGGCGGTGCCGGGAAGCGACGCGAGGCCGGCCGCCTTGAGCCGCCCGAGGTAGTCCTGCAGCGGCAGCCCTAGCGTCGCCGCCCCTTGCCAGACCTCGAGGGCGGAGAAAGCGTGCACGTGCAGGTCGGGCAGCACCTCCTTGATCGCGCGGCAGACGTCGAGATAGAAGTCGCCGGTGAACGCGGGATGGATGCCGCCCTGCAGGCAAACCTCGGTGGCGCCGCGGTTCCAGGCCTCCTCGCCGCGGCGGACGATCTCGTCCAGCGGGACGAGGTAAGGCGCGCCGCGGAGGTTGGCGGCCAGCTTCCCTTTCGAGAAGGCGCAGAAGCCGCAGCGGAAGTAGCAGACGTTCGTGTAGTTGATGTTAAGCCGTTTCCCACGTGTTCCTCTTTGCTTTGTAGGCTCGCCGCGGGGAGGAGGCTGGGCGCGCCTTGTAAAAGCGCGGCGGCCCGCGGCGACGGGCTCGCGGGGCTCCCGGGGCGCTCGCTCGCGCCGGCGGCCCAGTCGTCTTCGCGGGCGAGACCCTCGGCGTCGGCAAGGGCTAGGACCTGCGGCGCGACGCCGGAGTCGAGCCAGCGCTTGGGATCGGCGGCGTACTCCGGATAGACCGCAAGACGCGGCGCCAGCTCGAGACCGCGCGAGCGGGTGGCCTCGCCGAGGAGCGCGAGCTCGGGCCAGGGCGCCTCCGGGTTGACATGGTCGAGCGTCACCGGGGAGACGCCACCCCAATCGTCGATGCCGGCGTCGAGCAGGCGCGGGAACTCCGCGTAGCTGAGGTTCGGAGGCGCCTGAATGTGCCAAGAAGGCCCGAGCACGAGTCTGGCCGCCGCACAGGTCCAGAGCAGCTCCTCGAGCGGCGGCTCGGGCGAAGACGCCATCCGTGTTCCCGGCTTGGCGCGGAAATTCTGGACGATCAATTCCTGGATGTGGCCGAAGCGCTCGTGGAGCCCGCGAATCGCGAGCAGGGCCTCCAGCCGCTCGCGCCGGGTCTCGCCGATCCCGATCAGGATCCCGGTCGTGAACGGAACGCGCGCCTCGCCCGCCGCCTCGATCGTCGCCAGCCGCGCGGCCGGCAGCTTGTCGGGCGAGGCCCAGTGCGGGCCGCCGCGTTCCGACAGCCGGGCGGCGGTTGTCTCCAGCATCAAACCCTGCGAGACCGAGACCGGACGCAACGAGAGCGTGTCGTCGACCGACATGACGCCCGGATTGAGATGTGGCAGCAGGCCGGTCTCGTCCAGGACGAGCCGGGCGCTGCGCGTCAGGCACTCGAGCGTCGTCGAGCACCCAAGCGCTGCTAACTCGTCGCGGGCGACGCGGTAGCGAAGCTCCGGCTTGTCGCCTAGGGTGAAGAGAGCCTCGCGGCAGCCTGCGGCGGCGCCCGCTCGGGCGGTCTCGAGCACTTCCTCCTCGCTCATGTACGCCCGTTCCCCGCGCCGCGGCGGCCGGGCGAATGTGCAGTAGCCGCAGACATCGCGGCAGAGCTTCGTCAGCGGAATGAAGACCTTCGGCGAGTAGGTGACCAGCCGACCGTGACCGAGCTGCCGGAGGTGCCGGGCCTCGGGGGCCAGTGCCGACCACGGCTCGTCGACGAGCCCAAACGCCTCTGCCGAGGCGAGTCCCTCACCCATCGCGTGAGCTTACGCGCTGCTAGCCGACGCGGAGGAGCGGCCCGAAGTACACCCACCCCCCGTTGTGATAGCGCTGCAGCCGCGCCTGGGCAATCGGAAAATGGTCGGTCGACGTCGTCCTGACGGAGATCCCCGGCAGCACGAACGGGTTGTTCAGCTCGTTCAGGTGCGTGATCGCCCGCATCACGCTCGCGCGCGTCGGGTTCTTGCCTGCGTGCTTGAGCGCGTCGACGAGCGTGAACGCGGAGGCCATGCCGTAGACGTTGTAGTAGTCGGTCAGTCCCTCGCCGCCGTTGTACTTCTTCAGGACCGTCTTGAACAGCTTGACGCCGCTGTCCTTGGCCCACCGCGGGTTGATCGGGTCCTTGAGGAAGGCGAGCGAGATCGACCCTTCGGTTTGCCGCTTGCTGCTCGCCAGGTTGGCGATCGTCATCGTGTTGGACGCGCTCGCGACGACGTTGATGAAGACGAGCGGACGCCAACCCAGAACGCGTGCGGACGAGTAGGACTGGATGGCGAACTTCGGCGTCGCGAAGACCATCAGCGTGTTCGCCTTCTTCGCCTTTAGTCTGGCGATCTGCGAATTGACGTCCGTGTCCGTCACGTCGTAGCCCTGCTTCGAGACGATCAGCTTCGCCTTCTTGCCGAGCCCTCGCTGCAGGCCCGCGAGGAGCTCCTTGCCGTAGTCGTCGTTCTGGTAGAGGACGCCGATTCGCGCGTTCGGCTTGGCTTTGGCGATGTAGCGGCCGTAGATCGCCGCTTCGCCGCGGTAGCTCGGCTGGTAACCGATCGTCCACGGGTACTTCTTGTAGTCGTTGCCCCAGGTGCTCGCGCCGCTCGCGACGAGAAGCTGCGGAACCTTCAGCTGGTTCAGATACGAGCGGACCGCGAGGTTCTGCTCCGTACCGAGCGTGTTGTAGATCGCGAAGACCTTGTCGTTCTGGACCAGGTCGCGGACCTTCTGGACGGTCTGCGAGGGGTCGTACGCGTCGTCCTCGTACTTGTACTTGATGCTCCGTCCGAAGACGCCGCCGTGGTCATTGACGTACTTGAAATAGGCATCCGCGCCCTTCGCAACGGCGGCGTAGGCGGATGCCGGACCGCTCAGAGGTGTCGTGCCTCCGATCAGGATCTGTTTCGAGGTGACCCCGGGCGTCGCGGAGCCTCCCGCGCCGGCTGCGGAGACGATCACGAGCGCGCCGAGCACGCCGAAGAGGACCTTGCTCTTCCCCATTGCCCTCATTCAGACCGAGTCTACAACCGCGTTGTTAGCGCCTCAGTCAACTTTCGGAGCAAGCCGCCGAGCCCGCTGGGGAGCAGGATCATCACCACGATGATCGCCGCTCCGAAGAAGACGGACGGTGCACCTGGCGCGCTGGAGAGGTTCGCCGACCAGCTCGGGACGAACTGGATGAACAGCGCCCCGAGGGCCATTCCGGCCAGCGACCCGAGGCCGCCGACGACAGCACCGACGACGAGCAGCAGCGACTTGTCGAAGTAGAACGTACTCGGGCTGACGAACCAGTTCGAGACGAGCACGAACAGGGAGCCCCCCACGCCTGCATAGAAGCCGCTGATCGCGAATGCAAGCGTCTTGTAGTAGCCGGTGTTGACGCCGGAGGATGCGGCGGCGACTTCGCTGTCTCGCAGGGCTCGGAAGGCACGCCCGACCCGGCCTCGGACCAGCAACCAGGCGGCTCCCGCGAGCACGAGCCCGATCCCCCAGGTCAGGTAGTAGAGAAAGTCGTTCGTGGCGATCGTTCGGCCCAGAATGTGCACCGGCCCGAGCGCGCCGGTCGAGCGGGTGAGCGCCTTGTCGAACAGGTTGATGCCCTGGCTGCCGCCTGTGAGACCGGAGAACCTCTTCAGCAGCGCCGGCATCGCGACCGCAAACGCAAAGGTGGCAAGCGCGAGGTAGAGGCCGGAGAGGCGTCGCGCCGGCAGGCCGAGCACGAAGCCGGCGCCCGCCGCGACGAGCCCTGCCAAGGGAATCGTCCAGAGGTCGCGGAAACCGTGATTCGCCGTGAGAATCGCCGTCGTGTAGGCGCCGATCGCCATCAGGGCCCCGTGGCCCAGCGAGATCTGGCCCGTGTAGCCGGTGACCAGGTTGAGGCCGACAATGGCGATGAAGAAGCAGCCGGCGCGGGCAAACTCCGCGGCCTTCGCGTCGCTCAGCCAGTGGGGCAGCACCAACACGAGCGCCACCGCCGCGGCGGCAACGGCGACCCCGGCCGCGATACGGAGAGCGCGGCTCATACCCGTCTCACCGCAGCCGTTCCGAAGAGGCCGGAGGGTCGGATCAGCAGCACGGCGAGAATGACGGCGAGCGCCGCTGCTTGCCGGAGATCGGTGCCGACCCACGAGACGTAGGTTCCGAGCAGGTTCAGGAAGACGCCGAGCGCCAGGCTGCCGACGACCGCGCCCAGCGCGCTGTCGATGCCCCCGAGCACCGCGCCCGCGAAGGCGTAGAGCAGGATCGGCTGCATGAAGTTCTGGTCGAAGCTGCCGAGCGGCGGCGCCGCCAGCAAGCCGGCGACGGCGCCAAGCGCGGTCGCGAGCCCCCAGCCGAGCGCGATCGTCCAGCTCACCCGAATCCCGGTCAGGCGGCTCGACTCCGGGTTCTGCGCCGCCGCGCGCATCGCCAGCCCGATCTTCGTGAAACGGAAGAAGAGCCAGAGCAGCAGCACCGCCAGCAGCGAGACGCCGATGATGCCGAGGTCGGAGATCGAGAAAGCGACCCCGGCGACGTGCACCGGACGCGTCGAAAAGGCGCTCGGCATCGACTTCACCTGCGCGGACCAGATCCAGAAAGCGGCGCCGTTGACGACGAAGAAGAGTCCGATCGTGACGATTGCGATCGTCAGCACCGGCGCCCGCTCGACCGGGCGGATGATCGCGCGCTCGATCGCGATTCCGCCCGCGAACGACGCGAGCACCGTGAGAGCGAAGGCCGGCCAGTACGAGAGGCCGTGCTGGGTGAGCGTCCAGGCGATGAAGGTCGAGAACATCGCCAGCTCGCCCTGGGCGAAGTTGACGACGGCGGTCGCGCGGTAGATGAGTACGATCGCGACCGCCAGGGTCGCGTAGGTGCCTCCCGAAGAGAGGCCGGCGACGACCTGCTGCGCGACTCCCGCCCAGTCGACCCCTAGTGCCATCAGTACCCCAGGTACGAGCGCCGGACCGACTCGTGGCGCTGCAGCTCGGCGCTCGCCCCTGCGACGGCAACCCGTCCGACCTCGAGAACATAGGCACGGCTGGACGAGGAAAGTGCGAGGCTCGCGTTCTGCTCGACGACCAACACCGACAAGCCCTCCCGTTCGTTCAGCTCCCCGATGACGCGGAAAAGCTCGGCGACGACGAGCGGAGCGAGCCCTAGCGACGGCTCGTCCAGCAGGAGCAGGCGCGGCCGCTGCATGAGCGCACGGGCGAGCGCCAGCTGCTGCTGCTCGCCCCCGCTCAGGCTCCCGGCAGCCTGCCCGCGCCGCTCGGCGAGGATCGGGAACCGCTCGAGCACGCGATCGAGATCGGCCCTGACGCCGGTCCGGTCCCGCCGGACGTACGCGCCTAGCCGCAGGTTCTCGATCACGGAGAGCTGCGCGAACGTCCCGCGGCCCTCCGGCACGTGCGCAATGCCCGCGTGGGCGACCGCCTCCGGCCGGCGTGAGAGCGGCTTGCCCGCGAAGACGACGTCGCCGCTCGTCGTTACCGAGCCCGAGATCGCGCGCAGAGTTGTCGTCTTTCCCGCGCCGTTGGCGCCGAGGACGGCGACGACCTCGCCCTCGTCGACCGAGACGTCGATTCCGTGCAGCGCCTGCAAGGAGCCGTAGCGCGCGGCGACGCCGCGCAGCTCAAGCAGAGGCATGCTGCGGCTGCTCGCTGCCCAGATACGCCTCGATGACGGCGGGGTCCCGCTGCACCTCGGCGGGAGTTCCTTCCGCGATCTTCCGGCCGAAGTCGAGCACGTGCACGCGGTCGGCGACGCCCATCACGAGGTTCATGTGGTGCTCGACCAGGAGGATTGTCAGCTCGAACGAGCGCCGGACCCACCGGATCAGCGTCCCGAGCTCCTCGACTTCCTCGTGGTTCAGTCCGCCGGCCGGCTCGTCGAGCAAGAGCAGGCGGGGGCTGGAGGCGAGCGCCCGCGCCAGCTCGGCGCGCTTCATCGTTCCGAACGGAAGCCCGGCGGCCGGGCGGTGCGCGACCGACGCAAGGCCGACCTCCTCGAGCAGGTCGACCGCGTCGCGGTCGCCTCGCACCTGCTTTCCCACGAGCACGTTCTCGAGCACGGTCATCGTCGGGAAGAGCTCGACGTTCTGGAACGTCCTGGCAATTCCCTTCCTGACGACGCGGTGCGGAGGTGTCCGTAGCAGGCTCTCGCCGTCGAAGGCGATCTCACCGGAGTCGGGCCGGTAGAGCCGGGTGATCAGATTGAACAGCGTCGTCTTCCCGGCGCCGTTCGGGCCGATCAACCCCGCAATCTGGCCGCTCTCGACCCCGAGCGAAACATCGTCGACAGCGACGACCCCGCCGAACCGGCGTGTCACGTGCTCGACCGAGAGGAGGGACACCGCGCGCGTACCTTAAGGTGCGTGCAGCAGGCGTCTGGAAATCCGGCGTCGGTTTGCTCGCTCCGCGGCGTCTTTTCCGTGGGGGCGTCCCATCGGTTTGGCGGCCTGTCAGGAGACCGTCACAGCCGCAGCGCCCCCTTCGATCGCCGCGCCTCGACTTGGAGGCCGAGTGCGTAAGCTGTACCCGGCGCGGCGTCGCCGAGCTTGCCCGCCCAAGGCGGCGGGCTCACGGAGGGGGAGTCGGCCGCAGCCTCCCCCTCCACCTTCCTCTAGGAGCGTGCGAGGAGCTCGGCAGCTTCCGTGACCGGCGCCTGGCAGGCGAACCGCTCGCAGACATAGACCGCCGGCCGCCCTTCCACGAAATCCTTGCCGGCAAGGAGCGGAACGTCCTCCGCGGGGCCGAAGGCAACGACGGCGTCCGGGTCGAAGCCGGCAAGCGCTGCACGGGCAACCTCGTCCTCAGGCGTGCCGATCACGGCCAGCTCGCGCGGCGGGGCGAGGTAGAGGTCGAGCGCGCGGAGGGCGTGGCCGAAGGCGCTTGGCGCGCGGGGGATTGCGTCGCGGATCAGGCGGAAGACCCCGGCGGCGCGGCGCTCGAGCTCGTCGTCGCCCCAGATCCGACCCAGCCGTATCAGCACGAAGGCCAGCATCGAATTCCCGGACGGAACGGGATGGTCATCGAACTCCTTCTTGCGCGCGACAAGCTGCTCGCCGTCGGCGGACGAGAGGAAGAAGCCGCCATGCTCCTCGTCGGCGAACAGCTCGACCGCCAGCCGCACCAGCCGGTTGGCCTCCTGCAGCCAGCGCAGTTCGCCCGTTGCGAGGTGCAACTCGTACAACCCGGTGGCGACATCGGCGTAGTCCTCGAGGAAGCCCTGATTGCGCGCGCGGCCGGCCCGCCAGCTGCGATAGAGCCGGCCCCGCTGGTCCGACAGCGGCCCGAGTAGGAACTCGGCGAGCTCGCGGCCGGCCTGTACGAGATCCGGACGCTCGAGCCGCCGTCCCGCCTCGGCGAGCGCCGCGAGCGCGAGCCCGTTCCAGGCGGCGATCGCCTTGTCGTCGCGGAGCGGTTTCGGCCGCCGCTCGCGAAGCTCGAACAGCCGCCGCCTGAGCTCCTCGTCGAGCTCGCCGCGCAGGATCGACCGCCCGTGCTCGAACGGCTGGAGCAGCTCGGCGGGAGCGCCCTCCTCGAGCGTCCAGGTGAAGGTCAACCCCTCGACTCCTTCGGTGTCCGCATCCTGGGCGGAGGCGAATCCACCCTCGGGAAGCCGCAGCTCTCGAAGGAGATAGTCGAGCGTCGCCTCGGCGACCGCCCGATAGCGCTCCTCGCCGGTCACCAGCCACGTGTGCAGGTAGACCGGCGCGAGCAGGGCATTGTCGTAGAGCATCTTCTCGAAGTGCGGCACCAGCCAGCGCTCGTCGACCGAATAGCGGTGGAAGCCGCCGCCGAGCAGGTCGTACATCCCGCCCGCCGCCATCCCGTCGAGCGTGCGCTTGACCATGGCAAGCGTCTCCTCGTCGCCGGTGCGGTGATGCCGGCGGAGCAGGAACTCGAGCACGGATGCAGGCGGAAACTTCGGCGCGCCGCCAAAGCCGCCCCACTCCGGGTCGAACTGCCGCGCCAGACCGCGTTCTGCCTCGGCCAGCAGGGACTCCGTGAGCGGATCGGCCGACGGCGAGATTGCGGCGGACTCGTGCAAGGTTTCCACGAGCGCCTCGGCCTGCTTGGACACATCCTCGCGCCGCTCGCGGTAGGCGTCCGAGACGGCAACGAGCAGCTGCCGGAACGCCGGCAGGCCGTGCCGCGGCTCAGGCGGAAAGTAGGTGCCGCCGAGGAACGGCTCGCCGGAGGGCAAGAGGAAGACCGTCATCGGCCAGCCGCCGTGCCCGGTCATAGCGACGACCGCATCCATGTAGAGCGAGTCGAGATCCGGCCGCTCCTCGCGATCGACCTTGACGTTGACGAAGCGCTCGTTCATCAGCGCAGCCGTCTCCTCGTCCTCGAACGACTCGTGCGCCATCACGTGGCACCAGTGGCAGGCCGCGTAGCCGATCGAGAGCAGGATGGGCTTGTCTTCGTCGCGGGCGCGATCGAGCGCCTCTTCGCCCCAGGGGTACCACTCGACTGGGTTAGCCGCGTGCTGGAGCAGATACGGCGAAGTCTCGCCGGCGAGCCGGTTCATCCCGGTCCCGGCCAGGTCCAGAGCTCGACCACGTTACCGTCAGGGTCGGTGACGTACGCGGCGCGGCCGGACTCGCCGAAGTCCTCCTCGTGCGGCTCGTGGCCGTGCTCGCGCATTCGCGCGACGGCGGCGTCGTAGTCCGCCTCGTCGATGTGCAGCGCGTAATGAACGTGGACGCCGCCGCGACCGTCGGCGATCCCGATCTGCGGCGCCCAGAGGCCGATCCGGGTCCGCGTGCCGGCCGCCACCCAGACGCGGTTGTCGGACCGCGTGGCGACAGGGAGTCCGAGCACGCCGGCGTAGAAGCGCTCGGCAACGTCCAGGTCGAGCACCTCGAGCACGAGCTCGTTCACGCCGGTAACGGGGATGCCGCTCACCCCGAGGACGATAATCGGCGCTCGTTCCCGGCGGCGACCGACGTCTACGCGCTGACGATCGGAGCGCCGGCTCGATAGACCTGACCCTCGAGCGTACGGCCGAGCATGCCCTCGAGCCACCGCGACACATCGATCAGCGCCTCCAGGTCGACCCCGGTTTCGACTCCCTCTCCTTCGAGCAGGTAGACCAGATCCTCGGTCGCGATGTTCCCGGTCACGCGCGGCGCGTAGGGGCAGCCTCCCAGCCCGCCGATCGACGCGTCGAGCACGGTGGCGCCGCCTTCGAGCGCCGCGAGCGCATTTGCGTAGCCGGTGTTGCGCGTGTTGTGGCCGTGGAACCCAACGGGCTTCTCGAGCGCGTTCACTCGCTCGACCAAGGACCGGACGGCCAAGGGCGTCGCGACCCCGATCGTGTCTGCAAGCACCAACTCGTCCGCCCGCAGCTTGCCGGCGAGCTCGGCGACCACCGCAGGATCGACCTGACCCTCGAACGGGCAGCCGAAGGCGACGCTAATCGTCGCCGTCGTCGGCCGGTCGGCCTCGACGAGAATCCGCTCGACGCGCGCCGTCGCCTCCGCGAGCGAGGCGTTCCCGTTCCGCTGATTGAAAGTCTCCGTTGCGCCGAGCGTGACATTGACGCGGTCGAGCCCGCTGGCCCGCAGGCGTTCGAAGCCTTGTTCGTTGAGGACGAGACCCGCGTACTGAATGCCGTCGCGGCGGTCGATCCCCGCGACCACCTCCTCGGCGCCCGCCATCTGCGGCACGCGGTCGTCGCGCACGAAGCTGACGGCCTCGATCCGCGGCAGACCCGCCGCCGCGAGCTTGTTGACGAGCTCGGCACGCACCGAGGGAGCAAGCGTTTCCGGCTCGTTTTGAAGCCCGTCGCGCGGGCCGACGTCGCAGAGAATCAGGGTCACCTAGAAACCGTACGCATTGACGTGCTGGAGCCGGACGCGGACCAGCAACCGCTGCTCGCCCGGCTTCGGCTGCCAGCCGACACCCGTGTACTTGCGCGCGAGCTTGTCGATGTGCTCGTCCGCGCCCTCGGCCGTCAGTTCCGCAACGCCGCGGACAGCAACCCAGCGATAGCCGTCCTCACGGTCGACGACGAGCACGCTCACGCGGCGGTCGCGCTCGAGGTTGCGCGGCTTCGCCCGGCCGGCTGCGGTATTGAAAAGGACGTGCTCACCGTCCCAGTCGATCCAGACAATGGTGAGCTGCGGCGACCCGTCCGGATTCAGCGTCCCGACGGTCGCGAAGTTCGGTTCGCGCAGCAGTCGTGCCTGCTCGTCGGTGAGGCCCGCCACGCGCTACTCGTCGAAGCCGGTGGAGTCGACTTTCTCCGGCCTGATCTTCACCGTGATCCGCTGCTCCGTCGGCGAACGCCACGGGTACTCGTCCTTGCCCAGGTACTTCTTGGCCAGGTAGTCGATTTGCTCATCCGCGCCATCGAAGGTCAGCTCGGCGGGGCCGCTGACCGAGACCCATTGGTAGGCGTTGTCCGGGTGGACGACAGTGATCGCGGCGCGAGGATCCCGCCGCAGATACCGCTCTTTCGCGCGGCCGACGGCGGTGTTGAAGGTGACGACGCCGTCCTCGGTGTGAACCCAGACGATCGTGTTGTGCGGGGAGCCGTCCGGCCGCAGCGTTGTCACGGTGCCCACATACGGGTTCTCGGCGATGAACGCTCGCTCCTTCTCGGTCAGGTGGGACATTGATCCTCCTTGTCTGCCTGGAAGTTGAACGTGGTCAGCCGCGAGCTTCTTCCCCCTCGCTGGGCATCTTGATCCTCCCAGGCGCCTAACCGCGGGGAGTTGTTTTGCCGACAAGAGTGGCGTGCGTGCGCTTGCGTTCTCTCTCCTGGCACTCCTCGGCGTGCTCGCGGCCCTGCTTCACCATGGCGCAGCCGCCGCGGCCAAGCCGGGCGACTTGCGGCTGAGCGCGATCGCCGGCGAGCTCGCGCGCCGGCAGGTGACCATTCGCTGCGAGGGTCTGTCGGGCGCCTTGACGGGCGCGCAAGGCGAGTCCGGCCGCACCGGGTTCATCGGCAACAAGCCGGTCTCGGTCTCGTACCTGCAGGAGGGGATCTGTCAGACCCTCCACGCCTATTCGCACGCGCTGAAGGTAAATCCCAGTTGCCTGCTTCCATGCCAGCGACCGCTCGAGGTCGCCTGGTCGCTCAACACGCTCGCGCACGAGTCGTACCATCTAGCGGGCGTCCGAAACGAGGCCCAAACCCAGTGCTACGCGCTACAGGCGATCGCCTTCGTCGCCCGTCGGCTCGGCGCCTCCCGCGAGCAGGCGCAGGCGCTCGCCGCGTTCTCGTTCGACCAGCTCCCCGGCCGGATGCCCCCGGAATACAGCTCGCCGGATTGCCACAACGGCGGCCGCTTCGACCTGCACCCCAACGATCCGGTGTGGCCCTAGAGCTAGAGCGCTAGCGAATCGTCAGCGGCGTACCCACAGGCATCAGCCGCGCCAGCGCCAGGATGGCTGGATTCCGCATGCGGATGCACCCGTGAGAGACATGCCCGGGCAGGATCCCCGGCTCGTTCGTGCCGTGGACTCCGACGTAGCCGCCACCGGGCCAGTCGGTCAGCGTCGGCGAGCGGGCGCTCGTGCCGAACGCGACAGGCCCGTAGAAGGGGTTGTTGAAGTTCGTCAGCTTGTCCCGGATGTAGAACTCGCCCGGTGGAGTCGGCCAGTAGCTCTTGCCGACGCCGACGATCGTCTTGAAGATCGTCTTGCCGTCGCGCTTGAGCGTCGCCGTCAGTGAACCGCGGTCGACGTAGAGGTGGGTGTGCACGACGAAAAGGCTGCTCAGGTAGCGGCCTTGGACGTAGCCGACCTTGTTGTTGGGGAGAATCGGCAGCCGCACCCGGTACCAGCTCTGGTGCGGGCTGATGTCGACGCGGGAGAGAACGAGCACGATGTTCTGGGTGCCGTCGGTCGTCCCCGTCGGCAGCGTCGTGACTATGCGCGATGCGAGGCCCGGCTTGGAACGCACCACGGCTCGCCTCATCACCCCAGCCCAGTGGGCGATCTTGTCATCCGTCAGCTTGATCGTGCGCGGGTACAGCGCCGCCGAGCCGGAACCGCCGCGGGCCGGAGGGGCGAGCGAAAGTAGCGCCACCACCAACGCAGCGAACGCGCCTGCAAGCGCGATCGAGGAGAGCAGTATCGGG
>WNFX01001492.1_pt1 | contig 25824 bp, 23 predicted proteins | sample 5400111 | NCBI WGS metagenome assembly WNFX01 (sample SAMN13153363, study PRJNA577476) | soil metagenome | isolation source: 40 cm soil or saprolite under grassland replicate 1 | place: USA:California | collected 2016-06-15
TCGAGTTCGGCGTTAAATTCCAAGCCGCCACGTCTGCACTCAATTGCGGTGTTGGACCCATTCGACTTGCGCTCAAGGCAGACGCCTAAGCGCGCTTACAAAGGAGACTTGTTATTTGTCGGGCAGTTTGCTAAACCACGGAGATTAGCGAAAGGAGCTTGTCATCAAGCGGCCACTGATCTGGGGTACCGGATGGAGCACAGTGGGAATTTCGTTGCTTCTGGTGTCCGCTACATTCGGCCAGGAGGCTGCGTCCACGCCTCGGGAGGCTGACCGGGGTGTCGCTACTGTAGTGGAAGTTATCGTGACCGGTTCAAACATTCCAACCGCAGAAGAAGTGGGCCCGAATCCAGTTGATACCTATCGGCCCGAAGACATGGAGAAATTAGGCGTCCGCAACGCGACCGATTTGCTTGTCAAGCTGCCTCAAGAGGCAGGTTCGACCATGAACCAGAACATCGCCAATGGCGGTGATGGAAGTGTCGCACCGAATCTGCGCGGCTTGCAAGCGAAAGAAACCCTGGTCCTCGTCGATGGAAAGCGTGTCGCCGCGCATGCGCTGGATATAACCCCAGCCACGGGGAATGTAATCGCTGGCGCAGACATTAGCCTAATTCCCTTCCGGCTGATCGATCACATCGATATCCTGAAGGACGGCGCCTCGGCTCTTTACGGCACCGACGCAGTGGCCGGTGTATTCAACATCTTTTTGGTACACAAATTCCGCGGTCTCGAGATCGGCGGCAGCATCGGGAACACAAACCTCGGTTCGTCCAACGATGCGCGCGAGATGGAGGGATGGATCAAAGCCGGCACGGGTGATGACAAGACCGATATCGTGATCGTTGCCGACTTCTATGATCGGACCGCCATCTACAGTCGTGACCGCGACTTGTCCGCTAACGCCTTTCAAATACCCCGGGGAGGGTTCGATACTCGCAGCGAGAACTCCCCTGGCCACATTGGAGATCTTATAGGTTTCCGCTTGATCCCAAAATTGTTTTTCAGCGCGAACTCTCCGCCGCCGCACTCAGCTCCAAACGTGCAAACTTCTCCATTTTATAAGAACCCCTTTGTGATTGCTCCCAATGCATATCCAGGGCCCCCAGGTATAAATCCAGTTACTGGGTTGCCAGAGACCGGCCCTATCCAGTATAAGGGAGGTGGCGACTACTTCTTCTATAACTTCTCGGCTCTGACACCGTCGATTCCAGCGAGTAATCGCCAAACCTTCTATGGCTCGTTCACCCGCGATATTTGCGACAAATACCTGGTGCTGTTTGCGGATTTTAAGTACACCCGCTCATTTTTTGATGCACAATCGGCCCCGACGCCGTTTTTGCCCGATCCGTTCCACAATGCATTAGGGGGTAACTTCAGTCTATCCGGGATGAGCGTACCACTACAAAACCCGTTTAATCCGTTCACGGTCGCCGACGCCACTTTGCCGCCAGGCACGCCTTTTGCCGGAATCCCTGTGACCAGTGGGGTGCGTTTTCGTGCCATCGGTGACACCGGTAACAGAATTAATGACTTTACCACCCATGATTATCTGTTCGACGCCGGACTTCGCGGTCAGTTGGGAGAATTTGGCGATTATTTCAAGAGGTGGAACTGGGAAGCCGGTTTCCGTTATTCACTGGACGAGGAGGAAAATGTCTTACAAAACGCCGTTAGCCAGCCGGGATTGCGAGAAGCTCTTCTGGATACGAACCCGGCCACGGCATTTAATCCGTTCTTGGGGATTTTCGGTCGCAATACCCAGGCGGCGAGACAGAGAGTCTATGTTGCCGTGCATGTCTCCGCCCAGTTCGAGTTGCCTTTGGGCTATCTCACCATCAACGGCGATTTGTTTGATCTTCCCGCCGGTCCGGTCTCGTTTGCGCTTGGCGTCGAGTACCATGGGGAGCGGTGGAGGACCGATCCTGACTCGCTCAACACGACGTTTAACACAATTGGCTTCCCAGATTTGCAAACTCAAAAGTTGAACCGGGATGTTTGGGCAACCTATCAGGAAGTGCGTATTCCTGTCACCAGCCCGAGCTGGAATTCCTACGGGTCACACCCAGTTTAATACGCAGAGGCCGAAGTTCTCCGTCCGTTTGCAGCCGCTTGACCCCAAGTGGATCGGCGCCCTGACATTACGTGGCAGTTACACTGAAGCTTTCCATGCTCCGACACTAGGTGAGCTCTCGCCGGCAGGATCACAAGGCATCGGCCAAGTCCACGATCCAAAGGGACTGACACCTAATGGGGAGGTCGTGGTGATCACCACGGGGAATTTCCATTTAACAAATGAGACCGCTTATGAATGGTCCTACGGAGCTGTTTACAGCCCGAAATGGATCAAAGGTCTTACTCTGAGCGCCGACTGGTGGCATATCGACCTTCGACAGATTCCGACAATCCCTGGGCCACAATTTATTCTCGAGCATGAAAATATCTTTCCTCAGGATGTAGTCCGTGATCCAACGACTGGCGCAATCTTGCTAGTTATCAATCCCAGCTTCAACCTCTCTGGTGCCGTGTTCGAAGGTCTGGACTACGAGGCGATCTATATTCTCGATTCTGGGATTTTCGGTCACGGCGATTTTGGCAGACTTACCTGGACCGTCAACGGTACCCACTTGGCCCGGGCCAGGCTGCAGATTAGCCCCAACAGTAAACCCTTTAGTATCGCGGGTCAGTTTTCTGTCATTGGTGTTTTGACAGGCTCGCTGCCACGCGATCGTTTCCTTGTCAGTGCGTTCTACGATGGCCCGGCTGACACGTGGATGCAGGGTCTTGATATTGGCGCGGTGGTCCACTGGATTGGCCAATACGAGGACGACAATGTCAGTCTCACAGAATCGCCGAAAGTAAATATGCCTAGAACTGGCGGGCCGGGGAATAACGCCGCTTTTTTTCCTCAGCGCGCGCGGAAAGTGGCCGAGTGGACTACGCTCGACTTGATCGCCTCCTACACGTTCAACTTGCCGCCACCCGCGCAGGTCGAAGTGCCTGGCTTTGCCAAGGATGGCGGTGAAAAGGTAAAGCTGAAGGACGGCAATGAGAAAAACGTGATTCCCGTCTCCACTGCTGAGTACAACCCCTGTGGCTGGCGCGCTTGGTTGAATAACACCACGATTTCTCTTGGGATGCAGAACGTGTTCGATGAAGATCCGCCGTTTGTAGCCGGGGCGTCTGAGAACAACTACGACGAATCGCTTGCCACGATTAAAGGCCGGTTCTGGTACGTCCAGCTCAAGAAGAGATTCTAAGAAACCTGTTCGACTGGGTTTCTCAGCGATCGAGTCTGGCGTTGAATTTCAAGCCATCACGTCCTCCTCAATTGCGGTGTTGGACCCATTCGACTTGCGCTCAGGGCAGGCTGTTGAACGTTTCTTCTGTGAGATCCGACGACAGCGCACTTCTCATCGTCGCTCACGGCTCGACCGTGAATCCGGATTCGAGTGCGCCGACGCTTGCGCACGCGGCGGAAATCCGGCGTCGAAACGTTTTCGCCGAGGTCGGCTGCGCATTTTGGAAAGAGGAGCCAAGCTTGCGGGACGCGCTCTTCTTGTTCGATCCAGAATCGATTCAGAAGGTTTACGTGGTGCCGAATTTTATCAGCGAAGGCTACTTCACTCAGACAGTGGTCCCCCGCGAGCTCGAACTGAATGGCCGGATCACAAAGCGATCGAACGGCCAGGACTGGAAATACTGCGACCCGGTTGGGAATCATCCCGCAATGACTCAATCGCTGCTGAAACGCGCTCGCGAGGTCGCGCCCGATGTCGATCCCGCCGAAACCAGCCTGCTGATTGTTGCGCACGGCACGGATTTGAATGAAAACAGCGCGGTGGCGGCAAAACGTGAAGCGGAAAAAATCCGCACGCTCGGAAAATATGCGGCCGTCCTGAACGTTTACATGGAAGAACCTCCACTGGTGTCCGATTGGCGGAAATTAACGAAGACCCCGAACGTCGTCGTGGTTCCGTTTTTCATTTCCGACGGACTTCACAGTTACCAGGACATTCCGGTCTTGCTTGGAATCACGGATGAAAAATCGGCAAGCACTTCAACTGCGGCGGGCAAAGAGATTTTCCGACGGAATCCGTACAAGACCGATGGCCGCTCGTTATTCTATGCCCCGTCCATTGGCACCGATCCGGGCTTCGCCGACATCATTATCGAACAGGCAGCCAAATTTGATTCCGAAGCGTACCCTGATCGTGGGGCAAAATTTATCGCAAAAAGTTGAAATCTCGCTCGCGCTTGTTTTCTTTTGCACGAGATTGCTCTCCCGCGAATGAAGGAAACGACGTGTAAGAAGCTGCAGGAGATCGGCGCATTCGCGCTGGCTGGCGGGTGCACCAGAAAGCGGATGAAGCAACTCGCAGAGATGATTCGCGCGGCGCGCGATTATCGATGGGTCGCGGTTTACAAAATCGTCAAAGACGAATTCGTAATTCTCGCGGGCACGGGCAGCGAGCCGCCGACCTATGCGCGTTTTCCTATCACGCAGGGGCTATGCGGCGCGGCGCTGGAGTCCGGGAAACCGATCATCGTCGGCGATGTCCACCACGATCCGCGCTATCTGCCCACGTTCCACACTACGCGCTCAGAGATCGTCGTCCCGATGAGGAATGAGCATCGGCACGTCCTCGGAATGTTGGATGTGGAGAGCGATCAATTGAACGCCTTTAGCGACGAAGATCGACAATTCCTCGAGCGCGCGGGCGGACTCATCGCGCATTGCCTTCATTAGCACGGCGCCCCTGCTTCGACTCCGCTCAGGACAGGCTCAGGTCGCGCTCCACCAACTGATCGGCGCAATGGCAGATTCCATCCAGCGACTCCTCGAAGCTGAGCTGGCTGATCGCTTCCATTTTGGCCAAATTCTGGTCCGAAAAATAAACGGCGGTTTTGTTTTATCGCATTGTGGCGATGAAACCCGGAAGAAGTTGAAGACGTTTCAAAGTGCCGAAGATGCGATCGAGCTGAGCAAGTTTGATGACAGCGGCAATTATCGTCCGCTCAAAACAGCGCCAAATCTTGCTCATGGCTGGCGCTTGGAACTGGCAAGGCTGGAGGAATTGCAGCGCGCTCTCGATTATTTTTATCCTGGCAGGTTAGCCGTTTTTCTCGCCTGGAAAACTGGCCAACTGCACACGACTCCGCTGCGCGAAACATTGGATCGACAATCAGGGATGTACCGCGTCGCGGCAAAAATTTCGGATGATCAAATCGATAATGTTGTGGGAGATTTTTGCCGTTCAGATGGCGGCTGTTTGCGGACAATCTTGTGGCGCCGCGATCAACTCGGCACGATTCCGTCGGCAAAGCTGCCGCTGGAAAAATTTGATCCTGCCTGCGATCAGATCAAAGCGCTGGGCGGGCCGGGGTCAGCGACCCCGGCGACAGCGACAATTCCGCTGCTGTGCCAGGAGCCATGCAATCTGCTTGTGGCGGAATGCCGCAAGGTGGTGAAAGGCAAGGACGAACCGTAGCGGCGCTCTGTGAGCGTCGCATTATTCTTGTCGATGTTTGCGACGCTCGTAGACGCCGATACAGGAGAGAAATGATCATTCGCGCGCGCGCAGTCGTAACAATGGATGGCCCGCCGATTGAGAACGGCGCAGTTGCGGTTGAAGGAAGCAGGATCGTCGATGTAGGCAGTTTCAATGAACTCAGAGCGCACAACTCCGGCGAAGTTTTCGATCTTGGCGAGCAAGTGCTCCTGCCGGGCCTGATCAACGCGCATTGCCATCTCGATTATACTTGTTTGCGCGGCAAAATCCCGCCGCCAAAATCTTTTGCGGATTGGATTCGGGCAATCAACGCGGAAAAGGCGAAGCTATCCGCGCAAGATTACCTAGCATCGATCACGGAAGGTTTCTCTGAGGCGAAGAGACTTGGGACGACGACCATCGCAAATCTTACCGCGTTTCCGGAATTGATTGCGCAGATTGATCCGCCAATTCGGACCTGGTGGTTTGCGGAGCTGATCGACGTGCGTTCGCCGGAGCGCGCAAATGAACTTGTCGATCTTGCAACTGGCGCGCTGAAACGCGCGCGAAATTCAGGAGGAGGAATGGGACTCGCCCCACACGCGCTGTTTACGGCTTCCAGGGATTTGTACCGGCGCTGCGAAGAAATCGCGCAGCGCGAGAAAATCTTGCTGACGACGCACTTGGCGGAATCGCGCGAGGAGATGGCGATGTTTCGCGATGGATCGGGTCCGCTCTATGACTTTATGAAAAACATCGGGCGGCCAATGAGTGATTGCGGTGATCAAACACCGCTCGGTCACTTTTTAAAAACAGTGAGAGATTCCTCGACTGCGCTCCGCTCCGCTCAGAATGAAAAGATGGCCATTCAGAACGACCCGGAATGGATCGTCGCGCATCTAAACGAATTGGCGGAAAGCGATTTCGAATTGCTCGAAACATCAAAGAGAAAATTTCATGTGGTGCATTCGCCCCGCAGCCACGGTTATTTTGCGCACAGCCGGTTTCCCTTCGAGAAATTACGCGCGCTTGGATTCAACATTTGCCTCGGAACCGATAGCCTCGCCAGTAACCAGAGCCTGAGTTTATTCGCCGAGATGCGCGCGTTTCAGCGCAGCGAGCCGGGGCTTTCGCCCGATAAGCTCCTCGAAATGGTCACGGTGAATGCTGCGCGAGCGCTGCATCAAGAGAACGCGCTCGGCCGGATTCGGCCCGCATTTCAAGCCGATCTCATAACTATTCCGCGTAGTTCCTCAGCAAATCTATTCGAAGAAATCGTGGCATTCGACGGGCCTATAGGTTGGATGATGGTAGATGGAAAGATGTAGCGTATGCATCCAGCTTGCGATCAATATTCAATCACGAGATCGCGGGAAAATGACGAAGCCTGAATGCTCGAACGACGAAGGAGCGACCGGCGATTTAGAAAAACAGCAGCAGGACGCGCGTGCTGCTGCTAATCTGCCTCGATGAGTACCACCAAGAAGAACGCGCCGAGCACCTGTGAAATGGAGCGTATCAACTGGATCGAATTTCGCGAATGGGTTCCGGCGAAAATCCAGACGGTCCTGTTGCCGCTTGGCACGCTTGAGCCACACGGCGTCGCGCCCAACGGCACGGACATCCTCGCACCTGTGGCCATGGCGCGCGAAATCGCACCGCGCGTCAACGCGATGGTCGCCCCGGCGGTTCCCTACGGATTCACTGGAATTCTGGATGCGTACCCGGGCAGCTTCACCATTTCAGAGGATGCTTTTCGCGGTTATGTTCGCGCTGTCCTTGCCGGTCTGGCGAAGAATAAATTCAAAAACATTATCCTGCTAAATGGCCATGGCGGCGGGCAAACCGCGGTTCTGAGCGCGCTCGCACAGGAAGTCGGGCGCGAAACAGGCACCAGGATTCTAGTCGTAAACTGGTGGTCTTACTGCAGCGATGTGACGCTGGATGTGTTCGGCGAAGATGGCGGCCACGGAGCGGAAAATGAGACCGCATACGTTATGGCAATCGATCCCGCTCTCGTTCAGAGAGAGCATTACAGTCCTCAAATGGCGACTGCGCTTCCGCCGCCCAACACGTGGAGTGCGTATCCCTTCCCATCGACGATCATGCTCTACAGGGAAGGACAGGGTTATCCGAAATTCGATCTGGAAAAAGCGAAGACCTATTTCACAAAAGTCAATGACAAGATCGCCCGACTGATCCAGGAAACGATCGAGAAATGGGACATGGCGGGAGTGTGACGACACGCTGTGCACCACGTTTTACGCGCTCCGTGTGCGTGTTTGGCCTCGTGTTGGCACTTTGATATTAGCCCAGCGTTTTAACGCTGGGTTTTGGTGTCGAAAAGGATGAGACATGACCCAGTCTTAAAAAAGGCTGGGCTATTTTCACTGGGGAGCCTGATGAAACGCTAAGCAGATACACCCCACAGGGGCGTGGCTAGAGCAATGCTGGCCTGAATCGCTTGCTTATCGCTCGCTGCGCCGGTAAACTCGGCGTGTGGCCGGACACGGAATGCAACAGTCGCAGAGCCTTGCGCTGCAACAAATTCTCGCGCCGCAGCTCCAACAAAGTCTTCTCATTCTCCAGACGCCGTTGCTCGAGTTGCGCAATCTGGTTCAACAGGAAATGGAGACAAACCCTGTGCTCGAGGAACTGCCGGATGAAAGCATCGACGGCCCCAATGGCGCCGAGCCGTCCGCGGACAACAATTTCAAGGAGGAATTCGAGAAGCTGGCGAGCCTGGATGAGGAATGGCGCGATTACATGGCGCAGTCGGCCAGCTACAGCTCCGAAGGCTTTCGGGGTTCGCAGGAAGCACAAGATAAGCGCCAGTTCTTTTTCGATTCCATTGCCGTCCAGGAAACCCTTCAACAAAATCTGGTATCGCAACTGAACCAGACCGCGCTCAACGCCGGCGATCGCAAAACGGCGGAGCTGATCATTGGCAACATCGATGACAACGGATTTCTCCAGAGCACACCGGAAGAAATGGCGCTCAGTTCCGGAGTTCCGAAGGAAGATTTTGAGAAGATGCTTGCGCTCATTCAGGGTTTTTATCCGCCGGGCGTGGGCGCGCGCGATTTGCGCGAATGTTTGCTGATTCAATTGCAGCGTGAAGGAAGAGAAAGCGGTATCGAATACAAAATTGTCTCCGAGCACATGGAAGATTTGGGCAAGCGGCGCTTTCCCGAAATCGCGCGACGGATGGGCATCAGCGTAGAGGAGGTGCAAGAGGCCGCCAATAACATCGCGCGGTTGAATCCGCGGCCCGGCCAGGTCTTCGCCGCTGCCCCGCAAAACTACGTGCTACCCGACGTGACGGTCGAAAAAGTGGACGGCGATTACCAGATCATCCTAAACAATGAGCAAATTCCGCATCTACGGATCAGCAATACGTACAAAGACATCATCGCGCAGGACAACAACGGCAACGAGGTCAAAGACTACATCCGCGACAAAATCCGGAGCGGCAAATTCCTGATCCGATCGATCCACCAGCGCCAGCAAACCATTTCCAACATCGCGCACCAGATCGTTTCGCGGCAGCGCGATTTTTTTGAACACGGCCCATCGCATCTGAAGCCGATGACCATGGGGGAAATCGCCGATGTGGTTGGCGTGCATGAGACCACGGTGAGTCGCGCGGTGTCCGGCAAATACATGGCCACGCCGCAGGGTATTTTCGAGATGAAGTACTTTTTCACGCCCGGCTATCAAACGTCCACCGGCGAGTCAATGAGCAACACCAGCGTAAAAGAAGCAATCCTTGATCTGGTGAAACACGAGGATGGCAACGCGCCTTTAAGCGACCAGGAGATCGTCGAAATTCTAAGCCAGCGCGGCATTCCAATCGCGCGGCGCACTGTGGCCAAATACCGCACCGAGCTGAATATTCTGCCGAGCCACATGCGGCGGAAATATTGAGCAATCTCTGTAGCGGCGGTCTGTAACCATCGCTCGAATTAAGAATCTAGAATGCGACGCTCATGGAGTGCCGCTACAGTAATAAATGACCCCCTCCCTTCGCGCCGCCGTGATCGCCGAATGGCGCAGCCTTCCCGAAAGGAAAACCCGCCCGGATCGGTGGCAATCACCGGCTGACTTGGTGCCGAAATTGATGCAGCGGCTGGGATTGCGCGAGCGCCTGCACGAAACCGAAGTGATCGAGGCGTGGTCGAAAATCGTCGGCGAATTTATCGCCGCGCACTCGGCGCCGGTGGCATTGCGCGAGGGCATACTTTACGTTCGAGTTCTCCAACCAGCTTTGCATTACGAGCTCGAACAAATTTCCAAGATCGAGATCTTGCGAAAACTGAAAAAACGCTTTGGCGGCAAAACGATCCGTGACGTGCGTTTCCGGGTCGGCTAATTTGACCCTGGACTGGACGGATGACACGGATAAGAACAATCCAGATTTCTTAGGCAAACATTAGCCAGCCGCGCGGACCGTCACGGCGAGAGTTGTTTTTCCGGAAAAACGGCGGGGACTCGTTCACGATGCCTAAGGAAAGGAACTCTCGAACCGACGCCGAACGCGGCAAGATTCAATACGATCATGACGAGAGCGAAAAGATACAATCCCATTGTCAATCCGATGGCGATATGCATCACCAAAATACCAACCAACCAAACGAACCGGGTCTTTTTTATCCAAATGAAAAATGGATAACCAAGTTCGATCAGGCAGATTGAAATTCCCAGGACAGGCAGAGCGTATTTGAATCGAACAAGAATATCCGGCGAAATGAGATTAAGAGGCGGCCGTGTAAGCGATCGCCAGAGGTTGGACCCATTCCACCAACCGTCGCCCAGACATTTTGCCAGGCCTCCGATAAAGTAAACAAAGCACAGGTGTACCTGTAAAACGCGCCGCCAAAAACCTAAAAGTTGTGGGTTCTTTCGTTTTATTTTTACCAGCCAGTGATCGAGGGCGTACCGGTCTGGCAGCGGCGACAGCATCAAATAAAAAAGTCCCGTGGTCATGAAGTTATCAGCGCCGTATGCCAGTAACCCCCCACTTTCAGCCGCGCAGAGGTGAAGAAACCAGGCAATTATCGCTGCCGGGCGGCAGAAAAGTCCCAGCAACAAACAACATCCCATACAAAGCAAGCAGGACCAGGCAACAGTAAGCACTGTTTCCTCGCTGATGCCTGCGTGGCCGCCGAGCGCAACCAGCCAGCCAAGTTTTGGAATGAGAGGACTGTCGAAAGAGGTGATGGCCTCTCCCAATTCGCGACTGACAAGCCCCTTGCCAGTCCCGGCGAACAAGTAGTGCCAGTCACTCCTTAAGAACAGCGTGAAAACGACTACTTGCAGACCCAGGCCGATACGCAGAACGGCAAGCCACTTGTCGGTTTCTGGCGGAAAGAGAAATTCAATCAATCCTTTCCACCATCGTCGCAGCGGTGTCATTACGTTGTTGACTGGCTCTAGAAGGTGCAATGCGTTGGCCTCAACGCGTTGCTGAATGCGGCTCGCCGCCAAATTTCATATCGAGTAGCATGGAAGCGTGCGTTGCTGGGGATTTGGCACTGCGCTTTGCGAAAGGTGGATCGCCTTCTCCGAAGACGATGCCAAAACCGTTTATCAGATGCGTTCTACTGGTTCTCTTCGTTACGAAGGCTGAAATCGAAGCTGAACAGGGGCTGGAACGATTCTCCTTTTCCATGCTCAAAGTCACTAACGCTGGGTGGATTGACCGATCCGAAAATCGCTCGAATCTTTTCCACGTCAGGACGCTCCCGCCAAACAGAGAACGCGAGCATCTTTACTACCACTTCGCGTAACGGCTCGTAAGCAGGGTTCGCCAGCCGGTCTAATAAACTATCCAAACGTAGGGCGGCGGCTTTGCCGCTCACATGCGGCGAATCATATTCTACGCGTCCGTCCTGATAATATAGTTCCAGGATTAACTTGTGATAACTTGGGATATTGGGCGCAAAAAAGGTGTATCCCGATTGGATGCCGGCAGCATGCAGATAAGTCGCTATACCCCGTCGCACCGGACTGGACGCAGCCGCCTCCTTCCCCAACACCGACGCCGCAACCAGCTCAATCTTTCGCGCGCTGTTATTGAGCGCAGACGGCAATATGGTCGCGCCTTCCGCGATCAGCGAGAATATCCCGGCAAAGCAAACTGCTGTTATGAGGAAGAAGTGTATTCCGAACCAGGCCGCATAAATGCGTTTCAAAGCCATCTCTTACAAATACTCGAACAATATCGTGACCGTGTACCGAAAAAGCGACACGCGAGGGCGGGCCGCAGTCCAAAAGTCCGCCATCGGACTGACTCGTCCCGCGGCGAGCTTGCGCGAAACAGAGGAGGCGTTTCCACTCGATTTCGCACGAAGTGCTTTAGGAGTTGCGATGCGTTCTCGCATCGCTCAATGCGCGCCTCGGCAGAAACTTTATTCCGCAGCCGCGGGACAATCCATGCCCGCTCGCGAAGACTTTCGACGTTGCGCGTTGGACGCTTATCTTTGAACCAAACTTCTTCCACTTCGCGCCAGTACATAACAAACCAGCCCCGAAAGCTTTCGGGACTGGCATCTATTCGTTAGCTGACTGGAGCGCTAAAGTGCCGCTGCGACCAGCTTGAAATTCTCAGTCGCTGCTGCACTCTCGCTGGTTGCGGGCAGGACCATCTCCACGCAGAAGGTCCGATCCTGCCTGTTATCGGCGTAAAACAGTGTGGCTTTATCGGTTTGAATACTCTTCAAAGAACGAGCGGCGGAGTTTTGGTTGTAACTGGGCGTATGCATTGCAAGGGCACTGACCCCAACAACGGCCGCAGTCACCAGCATTGCCGCGACAAGGCGTTTAGTGATTCCGGGTTGGTTATTCTTCATAGGCTGGCACGTTTACAGGCGATGTGAATAACTGTCAAGCACAAAACAAAAGAATTATAATCGCACATTTGACCAATGTTGGCCACTTGTTGGTTGGATGCTCAGGTGGATGGGAATGCGATGCGTGCATACGGTCCCATTTCCCTTCGTTAGGAGCGATCTGAGCCTCTCTTGAGACTCTCAGAAAACTACGCTTTCTTCGTATCGCCAACAAGCACGCCCAGTCGATCGGAAATTAGGCTTCCAAGCTGCCGAGCAATGAAGGCAGGCAAGATGCCCGCCTGCCGAGTCAGGCTGGAAGCCTAACTTCCAGTTCCCATCCCAGCGGCTTAAGCGTCCCTTCGGCGGTTGGGAAATTCCAAATGGCTTTCGCGAGCAGCGTCGCCGCTCCTTGCTCTGCCGCGTGTCGCCTACTTTGGCGCAAGCGAAGCGACGATTGCTTCAAACCGCGGGTCGCCTCGCAGCGGGTCCCAAAACGGATGAAGACGCAAATGGCCGTAGCTCAGATCGTCAAACAACTTTGCGGTCTCAGCCAATTGTTCGATTGCGCGATCCTTCTCGCCCGTCCAGGCATAAATGACGGCAAGATTTTTCATCAACAATGCACCCTCGGCAGCGTTTTTGCTGACGGGCATCAATTGAACCGCGCGCTCGCCTTCACGGATCGCGTCCTCCTTATTTCCCAGAGCAGCATCAACCACACCGAGCGCGCACAGAGCCGCCGCATAGTTGGGTTGGTTGCGCACCGTTCGCTCGAGTTCTTTCCGCGCGCTGGTGAAGGCGGCGCGAGCTGCTGTCTCATCGCCGCGGAGCCGCGCGGCAAGACCCTGGCACCAACTGTTTGGGAATGGGATGTTGTCATCGTAGCAGCCGTCTGCTGGCATTGCGTCGAGTACGCGCTGCGCTGCGGCGGGATCGCGCTCGCGCAACGCAAGTACGATCCATCGGTCAACGAGGACAGGTGCCGCATTCGGGTCCTCGGCCAGGATCGTCTCAATTGTTGTATGCAGCGGTTTTGGATCTGCACGCCATTCCAGATCAACCCAAGCGCGCCGTACTCGGGTGGGAATATCTTTCGGAGCAATGGCTACAGCACGATCCAGAGCATCAGCCATATCTTTATAGCGGCGGAGACCTTCGTAAGTAACCGAGATCTGCTGGAGTATGGAAAAATCGCGCGGGTCCAGCTCCAATGCCTGTTTCATTTCCTCTAGCGATTTCTCCCAGTTCCCCTGCCGCCGGTCGATGTAGCCAGCCATAAGAGGAATTCGCGATTCGTTTGGCAGCGTGCGCCGGGCAGCAGCCAGCTCCACCCTGGCTCGGGCGTAATCCGTATACGCCCAATAGAGATGCTGAGCGAGGGCCAGATGCGTCTCTCCAGAGTCGGGACGCAAACGTCGAATCGATTGAAGAGCTGTTTCGGCCAATTTAATGCGCGCATCGGTGTGATCGAAACCGAGGAAATAAATTCGGTCATGTGCGCCCGCGAGTTCGCCATAGGCTAAAAAGAACGACGGGTCGCGGGCGAGAGCCTGGTCAAGCAGTTGCACGGCATGGATCAAATCTTCTTTCGCCCGCGTACTAAACGAAATGCCATTGATGAGATCTTTGGCTCGCAAGTAGCAATCGTAGGCAACAAGGTCCGTGGTCGGTGGCTCCGCGATGGCGGCTTTCTCGACAGATGAGACTTCGGCTCCAAGTTGATCCGCCACTTTTTTCGCGATCTCGCTCTGGATTGCGAACACGTCAGTCAAATCCCGATCGTATTTCTCCGCCCAAACGTGAGTGTCGGTGCGTGTGTCAATCAATTGGGCGTTCAAATGGATCTTGCCCGCCTCCCTGCGCACGCTGCCCTCGAGCACGTAAGCGACATTCAATGCTCGCCCGATTTCCTGCGTATTGTGCGCGCCACGGTACCGTGTCACGCTGTTGTGGCTGATCACCTTGAGATTGGCCACTTTCGCCAGCTTGGTAGAAACGCCGTCGTAAACGCCATCGGCAAAAAATGCGTTTTCTTTATCTTGACTCAGACTTTCAAAAGGCAAAACGGCAACGCCAGTTGGTGGCCCGCCGTTGTCCGAAGCAGATTCGCCCTTCCAAATCATCACGCCTAGCGCTGTTCCCAGTACCAGCAAGAGCGCAGCCATTGCCGAAACAATTGGATTGCGGCGCGACCAGCGCCAGATCCGTGCCGGCGGCGAGACGGGACGCGCGATGATGTGGCGGCCTTCGAGCCAAAGTTCAAGGTCTTGGGCCAGATCGCCGGCGGAGTGATAACGCGCGCTTGGTTCGCGTTCCAGACATTTTGCACAAATTGTTTCCAGATCGCGATCGAGCGCTGGCGCCAGGGTGCGCAGTTTCGGCGCGGGCTTCTCGGCGGCTTGGTGGATCACCGCCAGCGCGTGCTCGCCCAAAAATGGGGGCCGGCCAGTTAACAGATTGAACAAGATCGCGCCCAGACTGTAAACGTCGGCCGCCGGTGTAAGGTTCGCCGCCGCTCCTTTCGCCTGCTCGGGCGCAATATATCCGGGCGTGCCGAAAATGGTGAGGGTGTGCGTGAGGTCGCTCGTAGCATCCAGCCACTTGGCCAAACCAAAATCGCTCACCAGCGGTTCGCCGTGCCCATCGAGCATGACGTTCCCCGGCTTGAGATCGCGATGCAGGATGCCTTTGACATGCGCGTATTGCACCGCGCGCGCGATCTTCGCCATCAGCGCCACCGCACGGCGTGGCTCGCTGCGCAGAGCCGGCGCGGCCTCGAGCAAACTGCCGCCGCCAGCGAATTTCATGCTGAAAAACGGCAGCCCCTCTTCGTTCTCGCTCACTTCGTAAATGGGCAGAATGTTTGGATGATCCAGGCTCGCCGCCGCTTCGGCTTCCCGTCGGAAACGCGCCAGCGTCTCCTGCGAATCGGCATGATAGGATAAAATCCGTTTCAGCGCCACGATCCGGCGCGAATGCCGTTGCCGGGCCCGATAAATCACGCCCATTCCGCCCCGCCCGATTTCTTCCAGAATTTGATAATTGCCCACTCGCCAGTGGGCATCGCTCACTTTGATTTCGCCGAGCACATCATCCAGCGATTCACCGTTGTGGCTGTCGGTGTCCAGACCCTGAGAGAGCAAACAGCTCAGACAAAGACTGCGTCTGACACGCGATGCCGATCCACACTGCGGGCACGTGACCGGTTCCTTTCGCAGACGAGCTGAAAAAGGAGTGCCGGGCGAACTCATCGAAGGGTCTGAGGCTAAATGATCGTTACAAGGTTGCAAGGAAAAAATTGATTTTAATTTGCTGAAATTTTAAGCATCCACAGTGTGATCGTATCCACCGCTGTAACGATGCAGTCTTTTCACAATTCAACGATTTAATGATTCACGAATTTAACGATTTCATTTCGGAGCGAGCGAGGCGACGATCTCCTCAAAGCGCGGATCGCCGCGCAGCGGATCCCAAAACGGCAGCAGTTTCAATTGACCATAGCTGACCGTGCTCGGCGGGCGGGTGGCGATGGCGAGCTGTTCGCAGGCAAGATCTTTGTCGCCAACCCACGCAGCGATCATCGCCAGATACTTGATCATCGTTGGACCAACCAGTGCATCTTTTTCCACTTGGAGAAGCTCGATTGCGCGCCGGCCTTCTTGCAATGCCTCCTCCTTGCGCCCAAGACCGGCGTCGATCAAACCAAGCACACACAGCGGCGGGCCGTAATCTGGTTGGGCTCGAACCGTTTTCTCCTGCTCCACGTGTGCTGCCGTGAATGCAGCGCGGGCTTTGCCTTCGTCATTCGTCATACGAGCGATAACACCTTCCATAACCAGACGATTTGCGTGAACCGTATAATCGGTCAGCGGCGTGTCGCCGATTGTGTTCAGTACATTTTTTGCCGCAGCAACGTCGCGTTCGGCCAACGCCAAACTCAGCCAGTCATCGGCGGCACTCAGGAGGGCAGCGGGATTTGCGGCTCCAATGGAATCGATTGTTTGACGCAATGGCCGGGTATCGGCTTTCCAATGAAATTGGACGGACGCAAGCGCGACTTTCGTATCGACATCGCTCGGCTCAATAGCCAACGCGCGCTCCAGCACGGATGTTTCTTCAACGTAGCGCCGGAAAATTCCGTAGCCGAGCGCAATCTGCTGGAGCGTTTCAATATTGCGCGGGTCGAGGTCAATCGAGCGCTCCAGGTTTCGTGTGGACGCTTCCCAGCGTCCCTGGCGCCTCTGGATATAACCGATCAACCGGAATATCCGGGAGTCGTTGGGCAAGGTCTGGCGGGCAACTTCCAGCTCAGCCAGAGCGCCATCGTAATCGAGATGTCCATGATAAATATTTCGGGCATGCGCGAAATGCGTTTCACCTGAATCCGGACGAAGGCGAAGTGCCCGCTGGATGGCTGCTTCCGCTAACGCCAGGCGTGCAGGGGTATGGTCGAAGCCGAGGAAATAGAGCTGATCATGAGCGTAGGCGAGCTCGCAATATGCCTGGAGAAACGACGGATCACGTGCAACTGCCTGGTTCAGCAGATCTGCTGCCCGCAGCAAATTCGCTTTCATGGCGTTGCTAATGCGCAGCAGAAGAAGATTTTTAGCGCGAGTGTAGAGATCGAAAGCAGTGAGGTCGGTTGTCGGTGGTTGCTCAATGGCCAGTTTCTCAGTGGTTGAAATGTTCGCGCGAAGCTGCTGTGCGACTTCTTGCGCGATCTCGCTTTGGACTGCGAACACGTCATTCAAACCGCGATCGTATTCCTCCGCCCAGACAGGGGCGCCGGTGCGGGTGTCGGTTAGCTGGGCCTTCATGTAAAGCCGAGCGCCGGTTTTGCGCACGCTGCCCTCCAGCACGTGAGACACTCCAAGGGCATCACCAATCTGGCGTATATTCCGCTTGCCGCGATACTGCATGACGCTGCTGCGGCTGATCACCCTGAGATCGCGAATTTTCGCCAGCCTGGTTAAAATGTCATCCTGAACGCCATCGGCAAAAAACTCGTCTTCTTTATCTTCACTCGAACTTTCAAAAGGCAGTACGGCAATGCCAGTTGCCGCGCTGCCTTGGCGGGGTTGGACTTGTTCGTTTTTCCAAGTCATTATGCCCCCCGCCGCTGCTACGGCCATCAATAGCGCCGCCATCGCCGCAACGGCTGGATTTCGTCGCGACCAGCGCAGGACGCGCACCGGGACGGATACGGAACGCCCCGCAATCGGCCGGCCTTCGAGCCAAAGTTCAAGATCTTGGGCCAGATCGCCGGCGGAGTGATAACGCGCGCTTGGTTCGCGTTCCAGACATTTTGCACAAATTGTTTCCAGATCGCGATCGAGCGCTGGCGCCAGAGTGCGCAGTTTCGGCGCAGGTTTCTCGGCGGCTTGGTGGATCACCGCCAGCGCGTGCTCGCCCAAAAATGGGGGCCGGCCGGTTAAGAGATTGAACAAGATCGCGCCCAGACTGTAAACGTCGGCCGCCGCCGTGATGTTCGCAGCCGCTCCTTTCGCCTGCTCGGGCGCAATATATCCGGGCGTGCCGAAAATGGTGAGGGTGTGCGAGAGGTCGCTCGTAGCATCCAGCCACTTGGCCAAACCAAAATCGCTCACCAGCGGTTCGCCGTGCCCATCGAGCATGACGTTCCCCGGCTTGAGATCGCGATGCAGGATGCCTTTGACATGCGCGTATTGCACCGCGCGTGCGATCTTCGCCATCAGCGCCACCGCACGGCGTGGCTCGCTGCGCAGAGCCGGCGCGGCCTCGAGCAAACTGCCGCCGCCAGCGAATTTCATGCTGAAAAACGGCAGCCCCTCCTCGTTCTCGCTCACTTCGTAAATGGGCAGAATGTTTGGATGATCCAGGCTCGCCGCCGCTTCGGCTTCCCGCCGGAAACGCGCCAGCGTCTCCTGCGAATCGGCATGATAGGATAAAATCCGTTTCAGCGCCATGATCCGGCGCGAACGCCGTTGCCGCACTTGATAAACGGCGCCCATTCCGCCCCGCCCGATTTCTTCCAGAATTTGATAATTGCCGAGTCGCCAATCGGCGTCACTAACATCAATTTCGCCGAGCACGTCCTCGAGCGATTCACCATCATAGCTGTCAGCGCCCAGACCCTGAGAGAGCAGACAACTCAGGCAAAGTCCCCGCCTGATACGCCATCCCGATCCACACTGCGGGCAGGCCACCGCTTCCTTTTGCAGACGGAACGAAACAGGAATGCCGTTCATGGGAATGTTAAAAGGGTTTAAAGTGATACAAAATTAGAGATGTGAAGCGGGCCAAGATTGGCCAGAGTCGAGTTAATCCGCCGTCGGCCCAGACCACTCCTCTTATGTTTCTACGAGAATTGGAGGGCGAAGTTCTCGAAAATGTGAGGCAAAGTTTGCTACAGGCCGTCCTCTAAGCGCACGACGCTGGATACTGGACGCTTGATACTGGATGTCGCTTTGCTATGCCCGCGCCTCTGTGAGACGCGCTGCTCGCGAACTATTCCGCGGCAGTTAACGCCGCGGCCAGATAGCGCAGCTCGTCGTCGATCTCTTCGGGTCTTTCGACGGTTTGGGCGACTTCATCGCGAAGCAGCGCGCGATAGCGTCTCCGCAATTGGTGCACGAGGCGTTTTACCGAGACCTCCGGCACCCCGAGCGTTTTTGACAACTTTGCGTAGGAAACATCTTCCCGCTCTGCCTGCAGACAACTACTCAGCACGTCGAAAACGCGTCTCCGCCCGCGCTTCTCGCATTCCTCGCCCAGGCGGCTCAAGGCGCGCTCGACCACAGTGGCCGCCCAGCGCACATCGAAAATCCGCTCCGGCGACCATCTCTCTGATTCGTGAGCCGGGATCGAGAAATGCGATGGCGCCTCAGCCATCCACTCATCCCAAGAAACGATTTGCACGTCGCCACCGCGCTTGCGCGCGCGACGCTTGTCAGCGGCATCGCGCAAGAAATCCTGCAGCGCCTTGAGCACGAGCGAACGAAAGCGCCCGCGATTCTGGTCGGCGCGCTCGAGGAGAGCACCTTTAAGCATGATGACAAAAAAATCCTGTGTGAGATCCTGGGCGTCGGGAACGGAGTTCCCCTGACGGCAGATGAAAGCGAAAACCGGTCGCCAGTAAATTTTGCAAAGTTCCGCGAGGGCAGCGCGCGCCTTTTGCTCGTCGCCTCCCGAACCTGCACAGGACAAGACGATGCTCCACCGCGTCGTTTTAAAGCGGTCGGGCCGGCCTTCGCCGGAAGCAAGCGCATTGGGGTTCACAGCCGCTCATCATCTCATTTGCGCAATTGTTGGCAAGCCGGTAATTTGCCGCTGGATACTACCGGATATTCGGTGCTGGATCGCGTTGTAGCCGCGTCCCTTGTGAGGCGGCGTGCAGCGGACCTTAACCCCAGGGACTGTTGAAAACTCCCGTGCGCCCTCTCATACTCTTGTTCTCGAGGGATTGGTGTAGCTCTGTTGAACAGCTGCGCGCTGAAGCACGTGAGCGCCGTTAGGCGCGACATGTTTGTAGCAAAATCCATCTCTTGGCGGGCCAAGCTCCGTTAGGAGCGGCCTACAACGGGCGGCACACCGGTTTCCCATGCCACTCCGACGGAGCTTCGATTGGCTCTTAACCCGGCGCTAGAGACAGGCCGCGCCTAACGGCGCTCTCAACCACTGCTGCGTTCATCAGCTCTTTAACAGAGCCAACTGGCGTTGGAGAGAGAGGAAGAAAATCCGCCTCAGGCGGATGCGTTGGCAGTGCTTCAACAGTCTCCTCTAACCTATGCGCGCTGCCGGGCGTACAAGCGAGACGGCAGCATCCGGTAAATCCCATGTGCCGCCGTTGCAAATGCGAGTTGTAGTCTCGTTCGACTCGGCTCAGGGCAAGTCTTAGAAGGCGAAATTGAGGCCGCTGCGCACCATACCAAAATTGTTGTCCGGACCGTCCCTCACGTTCCAGCTGAAATCATTGATCCAGCCGATATGCGGAGTGATGCGGACTTCGATGCCGCCCCCGAGCTGGCCGATTGCCCTCGTCTCGGAATCGGTCTGTCGAGTTTGGAATTCGCAGTCACACCCCACAAGCTCCGTTCTCTCGCCGCCGCCGAAGATAGCGCCACCACCAGCGAAAACGTACGGTGCAAAACGAGTGCAACGGATCGGGTAAATTCCGACGTTAAACTCGTTGTCCGCGTACCACTCCGGACAAGGCGGCGGAACCACCTGCTTCATCTCTTTTTCGGAATAGATTTCCGCGCTCGAACATGGACGTCTAGTCTGTGCGCTTAGCCTCGACAGCGTGCGGCGCTGCTGTCCGGCGGGTTTCAAAACGTGCGGTGCGCACAGGCTACAAGCTTATGTTCCGATGAGCCGGCATGTCACGCCGCGATGGAACATAGACCTCCCCCGAAAACTTTCGGGACTGGGTCCTTGCGGCTCTTCATGTCGATGGAATCGGCACTTCACCTACAAGTGTGTGCGCCTGCCGTTCGCATAGGCGTATAAATAAGAAAGGCGACTGATCCGGCAGCTGCCGGACAAATCGCCTTCTTATTACTAATTATTTATTTTATTGCAGTACGGATTTGTTAGTTTTGGACGACCTAGTCGTTGCAGTGGCCAGGACCTATGGTTCCCTCGTTATATTCCGTGAGGGTTTCTGTCAGGTCGCTGGTCTGACTTGTTGGCAAATAACCGCTGCCAATTGGCGGTATTACCAGGCCGCCGATCATGGCATCAGCATCGGCGATGGCCTGGTCTGCGTCTGTCGGGTCTGCACCATTGGATATGTTAAGCTTGGCAGCAATAAGCTGGTGCGCCAGTATAACGAGGCCATTGCCTTGTGCAGGCTGATTAAGAATTTGTAGTAGCTGAGCTTCCGTGTAGTTGACAGTTCCAAGGGTAAGGTTGTTCACCGGCCATGCGTCTGGATGATTTTTCCAATAACCTTGTGTGTAGGTGCAGTTATGCGGCGAAACGCATGGAATTGTCGAACAGGTAATGCTATCGCTAAATTCGCTTCCTCCGTTTGCGCGTACATGAAACACGTAGGCTGTATTACAAAGCAGTGGCGTGCCGGCACACTGACTGGTAACGCAACCGTTATCAAATAAATGATCGTCTCCAATCACAACGGTAACACTTTGCCCTGCGCCGAGGATATACATACTGCAATCCGGTATCTGACCGCGGAAGTCTGCCGTGCAAAAACTTGGGCCGCCCGGATTCCACCCAAAACTATTGTAGTCTGCCAGAGTTTCCCACTGAATCGTAAATCCTGTAGGCGCGCCGCCATCTCCGGCGGTCACAGTAACGCCGATATTCGATGCCGCTGATGTATCGCACGCAATCGAAGGAGTGCCTGGTGTAGGTGTTGCTGTAGGTGTAGGTGTTGGCGTCGGTGTAGGTGTGGGCGTTGGCGTCGGTGTAGGTGTGGCGGTGGGTGTGGGTGTGGCGGTGGGTGTGGGTGTGGGTGTGGGTGTGGCGGTTGGTGTGGGTGTGGCGGTGGGTGTTGGCGTGGGGGTAGGCGTCGGTGTAGGTGTGGCAGTCGGAGTCGGTGTCGGCGTCGGCCTAGGGGTAGGTGTAGGTGTAGGTGTAGCAGTCGGAGTTGCGGTAGGTGTTGGTGTCGGAGTAGGTGTCGCATGTAAATGCTGATGACATAAATCAATCTTAAATGATATCACATAGAAAGGATACCATGGCGTCCAAGGGAAATCAATCAACGGCTCGTGCAAGTAACGATGCTCACGATGGCCGCACGCAACGTTTCCGTATTCATCGGATAGCGTGGCTTCATATACCGACGAAGCTTCGTGGCCGCGACCTCCATCAGTATGCCGTGTAACAACGATACCATCTGTAAGCTGAGGTAGGAGGCTCATAGCGTTATTCAGTCTATGGGCAAGCGTCTTTACCTGTGCCGACCAATGCTGCCCAGAAATTGATTGCGAAGCATCGTCCCTAGCTTGGATCATTGCGCTCTCGCTAAGACGCTCACCTTGCCTCCTGAACTGTTCAGCGGACATCGTAGCCACTCCAACAGCAGTGCCGGTCGGCACTCGACTAAACTGTTCGTAAATAAACTGCACTTCTCGCTGTTGTTCAGTAGTGTGATCAGCGTGCGCTGATGTGAATGCCATCATTAAAGCAATGGCGACGGTAGTTATTAGTTGTTTTATCATTTGGTTTTATCTAACGGGGCACATTCCTCCTCGTACGTGGCTGCCCAGGTCTTATCGAATTCCCAGCGCTAGTCTCGCCGGCATTAGAGTTTCCATGTCTCACCTCCTTCTCCGGAAATGGCGGGGCGAAGTTCTCGAAAAACATTCGGTGCCTAACCAAATAAGAAAGGCGACTGGTACGTCGACCAATCGCCTTTTACTAACTGTTACTATTTGTTTACTTTATGGTGATAAAGATTTCTTTTCTCTTGCGTAGGGGCAATGGACCGGGACAGTTAGGACCATGTTGTAGGGATCGGCCGCTTCGCGTGCGATTGCGTCGTCTGATTGCATGCTCGTGGCTTCTCTTCAGTCTGTTCAAATAGGACTGCACCGCCCGAAGACGATGCAGATTAAATGTGAACTTATTGGCAATGACCAGGGCCAATCAAACCTTCGTTGAACGAGGTTAGCGCTGCGATCAACGTGCTCGTTGCACTTGGGTTGAGTGAACCTGAACCTATTGGTGGAACGACGAGACTGCCAATCAAGGCGTCTGCATCATTAATTGCACTAGCGATGGCGGTAACATCGGCGCCGTTGGCGACATTTAACTTGGCTGCAATCAACTGATGCGCCAAGGAGATAAGGCCATTTCCTCCTGCCGGTGTGTTGAAGATCGCGCAGAGTTGCGTGTCGTCATACGTCGTATTGCCGAGGGCAAGCGAAGTTACCGGCCACAGGTTGGTGTTGTTTCCGGTTACGCATCCCAGTGGGCCATGTGTTTTCCAGAATCCCTGGGTAAACGTACAACCACCGCTTGGGTTACACGGCAAGGTTTCGCATGTCAGCGTTGAAGTGAAGTCGCTGCGATTAACTCCGCTGGTTGCGTGCGCAAAGGCACGAAACACATATTGAGTGCCGCATGCTAACGATGCACCAGCACAGGAACTCGAAGCTCCAACGTCGTCAAACAGATTATCTCCAATTTGGACGGTAATGCAGGAGTTCGGTGCAAGGTTATATCGACTATTTCCTGGGACACCGCTGAAACTTGCGGCGCAATAGCTGGGAGTTAAGTCACTCCAACCATATATCGCAAAATCTGCTGCGGTTTCCCATTGAACGCTAAATCCGGCAGGGGCACCTGTGGTACCTGCACACACCTGGACTTCAATGTAGCTCGCCGCTGAGGTTCCGCACGACAATATGGGCGTAGAGTATTTACTAGCTGGTCTTGCTGCCTGGCTAGTACCGATGCTGAATGCAAGGGCAATCGCGAAACAGATATTACCTATTCTTATCATTTGTTTTCTTTCTTGTTTGTCTGGTTTTTGATTGCTGGGGGCCATGCTTACGGCTACCCAGGAGAAATTTATTGGATTAGTGGACCGCTTCTCACCTCCTTCTCCGGAGGCGGCTGGGCGAAGTTCTCGAAAAAATTAAAATTAGACGGGCCCCGAAAACTTCCGGGGCTGACCGCGGTCGGGAAGCACGCACGAAGGCGCAAGGGTCATGAGGCGCAATTGTCGTTAGGCGCTGCTCTGCGAAGCCGAAGAACTTTTGGCGTTCTTTTGCGTACTTGGCGGAAGAATCTTCGGTTACGGCGGAGCCGCGCTGGTTCATTCGTCCGGCAGTCGCCGGATTTGGTTAAATGAATCCAGCACGAGCATGATTAGGAGCAGGAGTCGGTGATGCATGATCGCCGGAATCTTTATGGCGATCTTTGAAGGTAAGCTCGGCGATGCCAAAGTTATTGAGCTCGCCAATTCTTTTGCGACCGTGCAGTCGCATTGGACCTTGAAGTGCTTGAAAGTCCGTCCAATGCTTAAAATCGACATTGGGGGAAAACGCCCAGCCTCGAAAAGAATTCGCAACATCCGCTTCCGTGCTGGCTGAGTTTCGTTCCGCTTCGAACTGTCTCTCTACGCGAGGGGGTGGGACCCTCAAATTTTAGGCTTGCTAATTAGGGCGCACGGAGTCAAACCAGCAGGTGCTATGAAAACCCCATCTGGAACATTCGCATTAAAATTCGGAATTCTGGCAGCAAGCGTCACCGCTTTGATCGTCCTCGTCTCTGCGTGTGAGAAGTCTCCCGCCCCAGCCACCGGAAACCCCCCGATAGTCATCTGCATGAACGAACCCGGGGTGAAAGTGAAAGCCTCTTCACAAGCTGTTGAAGATGCATTTAAGCACCTAATCGGAAAACACGGCGAGAAAGTGTGTAACGTTGATTATTACCACGATCATCCGGATCGCCCGGATTGGCATCAGGGCCAGGGCCGGCTGTGCATGACAAGCGCAGTACGTTCTGAGGCCGGTGGGACGCCGGCGCCTGCAGATCCATCTCATCTCGTCCAGCGGGTTGCTTTTGACACTCTTGACGAGGCACAGCAGTTCCTCTCCACGATAAATCCGTAACAGTATTTTTCGCAAAACCGGGTTTGAAGAACGGGTCAGCACGGCAACCGGATGACCTTAGGCAAAAAGCGCCTTTACTTGGCAGGCATCACCCTGCAGCTGTTCCTCATAATCACCGTTTCATCGCGTGACACGTTCTGGCTCCTCTCAAAGAGCAAGACTATTTTCCCAGCGTCGTCCAAAAACTTTTGGCAACGAGCGGAGCAAATCGCATCGATCGCGGTAGGACAACGCTTGCCGCCTTCGAACCCGGTCCGCCACATTTTGACTGGGTATCTGGATCTTTCGGGGATCGAGGTCGGATACGGCTTCTTCGCGCCAAATATCCCGAATAGTTACAAGCTCGTGTTCGAACTTCGTTTTCCAGACGGGCGCGTTGAATACGAGCTGCCACGCGTGTCCAATGCGGCATCCGTCCTGCGTGTTGCCGGTTTGTTGGACCAGATTGGGCGCACTCGTTCTGAGGCATTTCGTCAAACGATGGTCAAGCTGCTGGCTGATGCGATGTGGCGGGAGCACGCGGACGCAACAATGATTCGCGCGATCTTCGGATCGGTAGTTTTACCAAGCGCGCCAGAATTCGAGCATGGGAAAAGGGAATCATACGAATTCCTATATGCCTACGACTTCAACGTTAGCGAGAAATCAACTGAGCAAAGCACGCCGTGAAGACATTGTCGGCATGGCGGGAACGACTGATCGATTTCTTTTTTCCGGCTGAGTCTGATACTTGGCTGGCGGTCTTAAGAATCGGTCTTGGTCTTCAGGTTGTACTTTATGCGCTGTCCCTGCGAGATGATTGGAATTATCTCCTCGCAGGAACAGGCCATGGGCTGATTAGCCGAAATCTCGGAGAAGCAATTCTCTCTCTGGAAAGCCATTTGATTCCGAGACTGGGATGGTTCGTCGCTCTCGGGACGCAAGTTGACCTGCGCG
>WNFX01005617.1_pt1 | contig 25800 bp, 27 predicted proteins | sample 5400111 | NCBI WGS metagenome assembly WNFX01 (sample SAMN13153363, study PRJNA577476) | soil metagenome | isolation source: 40 cm soil or saprolite under grassland replicate 1 | place: USA:California | collected 2016-06-15
TTATCGAAACAGCCATCCCGGGACTCAGAATTGCCCGCACCTACCGGCGAAGCTGGCTGAGGGCTGACCTGTTCGCGGGAGTGACTATCTTTGCCATGCTCGTGCCGCAGGGGATGGCCTATGGCGAACTCGCCGGGGTTGCCTCAGTCGTTGGCCTGTATACAGCCATCGGCGCACTGATCGGCTACGCGATTTTTGGCAGTTCGCGGCGGCTGATGGTCGGGCCGGAGTCCTCTTCCGCGCTCCTGGTGGCCACAGCGGTAGCGCCTATTGCTGCCGGTGGCGGCCCTCTACGCTTTGCTGTACTAGCGTCTCTCCTGGCACTGCTGGTCGGCGTGATTGCACTCGTATCAGGCCTCGCAAGGTTTGGCTTCCTTGCCGACTTCGTTTCCAAGCCCATCCTGATAGGCTACATCACCGGGGTTGCCATTGTTATGATCGCGGGCCAGTTGGGCAAGCTCTTCGGCATCAAGATCGCGAGTGAAAATTTCTTTCAAATGATAGGGGAACTGCTCACGAACCTGGGTCAAACCAACGTGCTTACGCTCGTGATCGGGCTGGTACTTCTCGCCTTCCTCATCATGCTCCGCCGCTTCGCGCCGAAAGTCCCCGGTGGCCTCATCGTGGTCGTGGTTATGACCATGCTTTCAGCGCTCATCCAACTGGATAAGTACGGGGTCACCGTCGTCGGTCCGATCCCCTCTGGGCTTCCGCAGTTCGGCCTGTCTGATTTCAGCTTCGCCGATGCGTGGAAACTCCTACCCTCAGCCCTCATCCTGACCCTGATTGTGTTTACGGACTCAGTGCTCACAGCACGCTCCTTCGCAGTGAAGCAAGGAGAGAAGGTCGACGCCAACCGTGAGTTGATCGGGCTGGGCGCCGCCAATATCCTATCTGGATGTATCCAGGGCTTCCCAGCATCGGTCAGCCAATCACGTACAGCCGTCAATTATGCGGCAGGAGGGAAGACACAATTGGTCGGCATCGTCGCCGCAGCGTTGCTGGTAGTCTTCCTGCTCTGGTTCACCCGGCTACTGGAGAGCTTGCCACAAGTTGCGCTGGCAGCCATTATCATCGCAGCTGCTATCAACCTGATCGAGGTTAAGCCCCTGTATAAGGTATATCGTGTGCGACGGGTCGAATTCTTTCTTGCACTGGTGACGCTTGTCGGGGTTTTGAGCATCGGCATCCTCGCGGGGGTCCTGATCGCGGTGTTGCTCGCGCTGCTCGTCGTCATCAGTCGTATCTCGCGACCGCATGATGCTGTGCTTGGCATGGTCGAGGGAGTCGATGGGTATCAGGATATCGAAGCGTATACCAATAGTGAAACAGAACCGGGGCTGATCGTCTACCGGTTTGATGCGCCACTCTTCTTTGCCAACGCGGACTACTTCCTCAGCCGGGTGCAAGAGTTGATCGCAACAGCCGAGTACCCTATCAAGTGGATGCTGATCGATGCCGAGGCCATTATTGACATCGACGTGACCGCTGCTGAAGCGCTCAGCACACTCCAGAGTGAGCTTGAGCGCAAAGGGATCGTCCTGGCCGTCTCCCGGGCCAGCCAGCCGCTGCAGGAAATGCTCAAGCGCGCCGGGTTGACCGAACGAATTGGACCCGAACACTTCTATCCAACGGTACGCACCGGCGTGCAGGCATTCCTCGAACAACAGGATGATCAACTGGGGAAACGCATTGAAGAGGGACCTGCATCACTGGCGCATCAAGATGATGGGACGAGTTGAGAGCGTTTTCAACACCGATATGCAGGACATAAAAAAATCATTCAAATGTATCCGTAGGGGCCGATTTATCGGCCCTCGCTGGATTTTCCGCTATTCAGATTAAAAAGTTAAACAGCATCATTGCGCCCGCCTGGGGAGCCGATACAGGACCACCAGGGCGCAATAATGCAGTTTCAAAAAATAATACGGATGATGAAATCGGCCCCTCCACTGTCACCCTGAGCGCAGCGAAGGGTCTGTCGCGCTGGGCAGAGAGATGCTTCGCTGCGCTCAGCATGACAGTGCTGTGACCCATACGGATTCCTGGATTAATTTGTTAAGGTATGGTTCAAATGCGCTTGGCACTTTTATGCTTGTCCTACAGAAACATTGTCAAGCAGGATTGACTCTATTTGAACCATGCCTAAACTTCATAATTGCGCTCCTACACCCTTTCAGGTTTACGAGCGCGGATGAAGGCACTGACAAATTTTCCATCAACTTCCGCCCGTTCTTCATCTGAAAGCGCAGCGATGGATCTTTGCGCTCCACTCTCCGCTATATCGTTGAGGGCATAGCGCCGTGTGACTTCGACATCGATATCGGCAAAGCCTACCTCGGCAAGTAGTTGCCGGTAGACCTCTTCCTCCAGTGCACCGGCGATACAACCGGCCCAGGCCTCGAGATCCGCGCGAATTGCCTGCGGAAAATGTCCTTGAAAGACTATATCGGAGACGGCGAAACGCCCGCCAGGCACGAGGATGCGGTAAGCCTCGCGCAGCACCTGTCGTTTATCAGCGGATAGATTGATAACGCAGTTCGAGATGACCAGGTCAACCGAGTTCGCTGGTAGAGGAATATCTTCGATGACGCCTTTCAGAAAGCGTACGTTCTCTACCCCTGCCTCAGCGCGGTTGCGCTCTGCCAGCTCAAGCATTGCATCGGTCATATCCAGGCCATAGGCGAAGCCCGTCGGCCCAACCCGCCGCGCTGAGAGAAGCACATCGATGCCACCGCCACTTCCCAGGTCAAGTACCTTTTCTCCAGGTTTCAATGCCGCCAGCGCCGTCGGATTGCCACATCCGAGTGAAGCAAGTGCGGCTGACAACGGTAACTCACCAAGCTCCGCATTACTATACAGATCGCTGCTAACAGCATCACCTACGCCCTTTTCCCCGCCGCAGCAATCCGCCCCACAGCAACTTGCAGCCTTAGGTTCACTGGCACTCAATACTTCTAAAGCGGTGCGCCCGTAGCGCTCGCGTACGGCCTCGCGCAACTGTTCATCATTCGTTGGGTTGGTTGTCATAAGGGTTGTCCTTTCTCCCTATCTTATCATTTACACTACTAGAGACGGTAATAAACAAAAAAGGACGCAACGGGCTTATTCATCAGCTCACGTACAATCAGTACAACCCTCATGATTCGCGCAACAGCCACACTTTGGCTGGTAATCAATCACTTTCCCACGCCGGTCAAACTCGAAATGACAGCAGTCTAACAGCATCGTTTTAAGCTTCTCTCTTGCCCGCTGCACCCGCGATTTTGCTCCAGATAAAGAAAGGCCAAGCTTTTCCGCGAGTTCTCGCTGCGTGAGTCCTTGATATTCTGTCAATAGCAGTGCCTCACGATAATCGGCCGGCAGGCTGTCGACCATCGCTTTGATGCTCGGTATCAGTTCGTTGACGATATCATCATCTCCAGGCTCTTCCAACAAAGCCGGCGCTTCTGAAAGTTCTAACGTGGCCCTATGTTCCCGGTAGTAATCCGCGATGGCATTGCGGGCAATCTGGTAGATCCAGCTCTGGAGTTTCTCCTCATTCCGCAGGGTATCGATGCGCGTATGAATTTTCAAAAAGACATCCTGCAGGATATCTTCGCCACTCTGTTCATCTTGTATACGTCTAAGCACGAATTGCTTGAGTTTGGGGTGAAATTCTTCCCAGACTCTCTCCGTCGTCATAACCATAGCTATGTATCCTTACTCCGGTTCCATGCCTTCACTTGTTCTATTTCCATTCTATAATTATAAGGCGCGACGATATGCATGCAGCGCATGCATCAAAGTAGACGGAATTTTGTGCAAAAGGACGCAAAGTGATAGATTATAACAGGTACTGCTTGATCACTTGAATGGAAGAAAGGCAAAAAACCAAATGAAGCACCGCGTCCTTTTCATCTGTACACATAACTCGGCTCGTTCACAAATGGCTGAAGGGTTGTTACGCCAGCTGGGAAGCGACCGATTTGAGGTCTTTAGCGCCGGTACCGAAGCTACCTTTGTGCGCCCATTAGCTATCAAGGCCATGGCCGAACTTGGCATCGATATCTCGAAACAACAATCGAAGAAACTCGATCGCTATCTCGACGAGCCGTTTGACGATGTGATTACCGTCTGTGACACAGCGGCAGAAACATGCCCGATCTTTCCAGGCGCTGCTCATCGCCAGCACTGGTCCTTTGAAGATCCATCAAAGGCCACCGGTAGCGAAGATGAACAGTTGGCTGTCTATCGTCGCGTGCGTGACGAGATACGTTCAAGAATTGAGCAGGAATTGCTGAAAGAGGGGCAGTGACACTGCCAAAAAGCTACAACGCAGCGAGCGTATCCTATATTGAAGAACCCTGGCTCGCCTCCTGCGCGCGGCAATCTTCGCAGCGGCCAAAGAGCGTCAGCGAGTGACCTTCAATATCGAAGTTCGTGCGGTTTCCAATAGCCGTAAACTGATCTACGGGGAGACAGATATCTACTTCAACGACACGATGACAGTGAGTACAGGTCAGGTGATGGTGATGGTTATCGCCGCAAACACGATAGTGATGCGTTCCATCGGCAAATTCGATGCGATCAAGCAAACCTGCATTGACCAGCATCTCTACTGAGCGATAGACCGTTGCCCTCCCCAAACGTGGCTCACCCTCTCGCAATTCCTGCCAGAGGTCATCTATGGTGAAATCTGCTCCACTCTCGGCAAGTTCCACCAGCCGCTCCGCGATGAGCCTCCGTGGACGTGTATTACGCTGGCTTGCCTCATCGAATGCCGCATAAATTTTATACGCTATCAACTTTACCGCTCGCTTTCTGGACACAACTCCCCATTGAGTGCGTTTGAAGCCTTTATCATATCTACTATCTCTAGTCTATCACTTCTGTCACCTGTCCGACAATCATGCATCCTCATCGACCATCACGAAAACAGCGCATTCATCTTGTTTACCTTTAGTAAGATGTGTTTTATAATAGTACGTGCTAGAAACTGAAATAAACGAAACCTCCGTTTTTTTTGCTTTCGAACATTTCTTGTTAACAGCATAAAAGGTGAAACAGCATGCAACTACAAGACAAGGGGGGAATTTCCCTCTCCAGTGCAGAGGAATGGCAACAAGCGACTGCTATTTTTGAGAGCTTCACGGATGGTTTTATTACACTTGATCATGAATGGTGTATTACCTACCTCAATCTTCAAAGGCATAGCAATGTCAGTGGCAAGGCCACTGAACATCTGCTGGGGCGCCGTATGTGGGACGTCTTCCCAGAAGCCCCGGGTACCATATTTGAACAACAATGCCGCGAAGCGGCGGAAAAACGGGTGAACGTGAGCTTTGAGGTCTACTATCCACCCCACACTGCCCGCTATGAAGTTCGTATCTATCCATCAAGTGAGGGCATATCGATTTATTTCACTGATATCACGGTGCGAAAAAGCAATGCCTACCTGGTCAAACAGGCACAGGCACAGGCAATACTCCAGGAGCGACAGCGCCTGGCCCGCGAACTCCATGACTCCGTCTACCAGGAACTCTATGGTATTTGCTTAAGTGCCAACGCTGGCCGCGAAGCACTGGAAACGGAGCCTGCACAGAGCATTGCAGCGCTTGAGCGCGTGATTCTACACGCCGATGTAGGACTCGCTGAGATACGCGCCTTGCTCTTCGAACTTCGCCCCGAGCTCTTGGAGACCGAGGGGCTGGTCGCCGCGCTCAATAAACGGGCCGAGGTCTTGCGCGCTCGCTACAACCTGGCCGTTGATGTCAATTTGGGAGAGGAGCCTGATATTTCCATCGAGAGTAAACATGCCCTCTTCCGCATTGCACAGGAAGCCCTGCACAATATCACGAAACACGCTCATGCCAGCAACGTCACGCTGCGCCTGGTGCAAGAGAAGCAGGAATTGGTGCTGGAGGTGCGCGACAACGGCAAAGGTTTTGACCCGGCTGGCCCCTTCCCAGGACACTTTGGATTGCAGTCGATGCATGAACGGGCGGCCAGTCTCGATGGCACAATCTCGATTGAGAGTGCTCCTGGAAACGGCACAACCGTTTCCGCACACCTACCCAGAATCTTCTAATAGGCCTGTTAGGCCCGAACGTGCGTTTTACAACACGAAGGATCAGGCATGGAAACCCCCGCGACCTGCAGCGCACTTCCGACAGGCGAATATCGCGACGGGAAGGTGGGCTGTCTTGCAGCCTTCATCCGTCGCGCCCCTCTGCCTCCGCGCGCATGAGGAGGTTGGATTCCTTCTGCCTTTCAGGCTCTATGCGCGTCAGCGAGAGCAAGGGGTGATCTCTCTCCCTCTCATGCATGATTTGCCATGGGTGTTGAGAGAATAAGGTGTGCTACCTTCTCTGGCTCATCTATCTGGACATAGTGATGCGCACCTGGCACCAGGAAGAGATCAGACGTTGGAAAAAGTTCGTGAAATCGTTTGGCAACGCCTCTATTCAAGTACGGGTCGCTTTCGCCGAAGATGATCCGCACTGGTCGTCTGAACGCGTTCATCTGCGGTATCATCTTCGTGCGATCCCGCACGGTGAATGGCAAATCCTGATTCAGGCGAAAGAAAGCGGGCTGTGTACTCGGCGTGGCAGCAAATTGTTGATAGAGCAAGGGCACGAACTCATCTCTGACTGCTGCCTCTCGCATGAATCTGCCGACCTGCCACCAATACATCTTACGGAAGAGAAAATTGTGAAATGCTTGCGAGACGACGCGCGCAACGTTTCTCACCGTAGGGGTAGAAAAGAGCCAGATGGCTTCCGGTGCTCGTAACGTTGGCATCGCACCATAGTAGGTATTCAACAACACGAGCGCCGCTACGCGATCAGCATGTCCAAGCGCCCAATCAATCGCTGGTGGACCAGAAGCGTCGTGGGCCACTAGCACCACCTGTTGGAGTTGCAGCTGCTCAATCACTGCATCGACGTCCCACACTTGATTCGCTGCTGTGGAGTGACTCGTCGTAGAGTTGTGTCACGGCACGCGAGGTCTTACGCAGGTTGGCACACGCACAGAAGGAAGCAACTTCGAGAACCTTCGCCATATTCACTTCTTGATGGTGCTGCTCTTTCATAATTAGGAGTATATACACATATTTTCTCTTTGTCAAGAGGCAGAACTGGAAACAAAAAGAGAGCTGTGCCTATCAGGAGTCAACAGATCATTTCGTGCTTTTTGTCGGCTTCGAGCTAGAGCGGCGAAGAGGATACATACAATCTCGTAGGACACGCGCTGCGCAACGACAGGCCTGGCTTCCCTCGCAACTGCATCGAGCACTATCAATCGTCCAACAAAGCGCGGAAGTCAAAATGCGTTGCTCACACTCTTGACAATCGCTGTTTTATGCTCTATAATAGTACCGTATAGTACGATACGGAAATGAGATTGGTTACTATGGAACACAGGCAGAACAGACGCGCACAACAGACACGCGAACAGATCCGCGCCGCCGCCCAACGGCTCTTTCTTCAGCATGGATATCTTGCGACGAGCACCGATGCCATTCTGGCGGAGGCTGGCATTTCCTCAAAGGAGACCCTTTACCGTCACTATGCGAGCAAAGAGGAACTCTTTGTCGATGTCCTGGGCAACCTGACGCTCTCGCAACCGCGCATTTCCTCGAAGCTTTCGGCTCTTCCCGCGCCACATGATCTGCCATCGCTCCGTCAGGCGCTCGCGACCGTCGCTCGCGAGATCTTCTCGATCATGATCCAGCCTGAATATCTAGCTCTGCTGCGCGTCATCATCGCCGAGACGCCGCGTTTCCCTCAACTGGGCCCATTGTTTCGTGCCACCGTCCCGGAGCGCGGGCTTTTCATCCTGACGGCCCTGCTGCGGCAAGCCAGGGAGCAACACATTATCGCCGACGTTGATTTCGATGCGGTGACTCACGCTCTGCTCGGTGGGCTTCTGACATATGCCTTCTTAGACGTTGTTTTCGCGGGGGAAGATGCGCACCCCCCAGCACTCGAACGCGCCGACGCGATTGTCGAGGTCATGATGCGCGCATTGACGCCGAACTCGCAGTTCCCTTGAGCAGGAGAACATGATGCCACACCCACGACCAACACCTGCTATCCTCATCGTTGGCGCCGGACCGACCGGACTCACCCTGGCACATGAGCTGCTTCGTCATGGGATCAAGTCGCGTCTCATCGAGAAAACGCCGACTCCTTCCCCGAATACCAAAGCGCTCGGGGTCATGGCGCGCACGCTCGAACTGCTGGCGCCATCGGGCATCACACAAGAGATGATAGCCCAGGGGGTGAGCGTTCCGACCTTCAGCGCCTGGAGCGCGGGGCGGCAACTGGCGCGCTTCGACTTCGCCAACGGGATTGAGAGCCCCTATCCTTATATCCTCATGATCCCACAGCACACGACCGAGGCCATTTTGACCGACCGTATTGTTCGCCAGGGCGGCACGGTCGAACGCGGCGTCGAACTGGTCAGCCTGACCCAGCGCGCGGATGGCGTGGAGGTGGTCCTGCGCTCAACCTCCGGAATCGAAGAGCGCACCTGGACCAGCTTGCTGATCGGTTGTGATGGCGCGCATAGTACGGTTCGTCACCTGCTCGGCGCGCCCTTTGTGGGCACAACGGTTGAGCAGAGCTTTACGACGGGGAACGTGCGCATGCACTGGGATCTCCCTCACGACCAGGCACTGGCCTACCTCAATCGTGGTCGCCTCATCACCTACTTTCCTTTGCCAGATGGGCATCATCGCTTTATCATCGCTTATCAACCGGGAGAGGCACCGCAGGGAGAGGTCACGTTAGAGGAGATCCAACGCGCCATCGATATCTGTGGGCCCAAAGGGAGCCGGGCTTCGGATCCGGGCTTTCTCGCTCGCTACTACGTCCATCAACGTAAGGTCGAGCACTATGTCCACCAGCGCGTCATACTCGCTGGAGATGCTGCGCATATTCATTCTCCCCTCGGCGCGCAGGGCATGAATACGGGCATGCAGGATGCCATGAACCTCGCCTGGAAGCTGGCATTGGTCGTGCAGGGTCGGGCACCTGCTCGCCTGCTGGAAAGCTACCAGATCGAGCGCGCAGCGGTCGGCACGCGACTCTTGCAAGATGACGAACAGCTGACGCATCAGGCGTTCCTGCATCATCCGCTGGCAACCGCGACACGTGACTGCGTCGCACCGTGCCTGACGCAGCTCCCTCAGATGCAACAGGTCATCACCAGTACGGCGGCAGAACTGCGCATCTCCTATCAGCACGGACCGCTTGTTGCCGAGTATCGTGGCGAGCAGGTGAAATCGGCACCATCTCGGGTGAAAGTAGGTGATCGCGCCCCTAATGGCTCCATCTCTCCCGGCAAGCAGACAGCACCCCACCAGCTCTACGATGTGCTCACGGGAACACGCCACGCGTTGCTCATTTTCGTGCAAAAGCTCGATGAGGCACGAAGCCGCGAGATGCAATCTCAGCTTTCCGACTGGTGGGATTTGCTGGATGTCTATCCCATCCGAAGGCTCGAGCAGGATGGCGAGGACGAACAAACGCTGTACGATCCAGATGGTGTGCTGGCCGAGCGCTATGGCATAGCCGACGAGGGGATGGTCTTGATCCGCCCGGATGGCTATATCAGCTTTCGTAGTCAGCCAATTGCGGGAGAGCCACTGCAACGCTACTTACGTGCTCACTTCTCTCTCCAATACGCGTCGTGAGTGATACGGTCATTTGTGTGATCCGTTGAAGGAATTTCTTGATTATTTATGAGGAGGCGTTTATGACTACTATTGCTCCGCTTGGCACTTTCCAGGAGGTTTCACTTTCTCAAGGAACGGTCCGCTATTGCGACCAGGGAACTGGACCAACGCTCGTCTTTATTCACGGCTTACTGGCGAACAGCCTGCTCTGGAGTCGTGTGATCCCTCGTCTCGTCTCACAATTTCGCTGCATTGCTCCAGACCTTCCTCTGGGTGCTCACTCACTCCCCCTGCATCCAGATGCGGATCTGAGCCCCCTTGGGGTGGCTCACCTCGTGGCTGATTTCCTGGAAGTACTCGATCTCCACGAGGTGACCTTGATCGGCAATGATACAGGGGGGGCCATTTGTCAACTGTTGATTGCCCACCATCCAGAACGGATCACCCGTCTCGTCCTCACCAATTGCGATGCCTTTGAACACTTTTTCCCGCCTCTGGTCAGCCCCTTCCATTACGGGGCACGGGTCTTTGGCATCCAGTTCGCCAATTTCCTGGCGTGGGTACTCCGCGCGCGGAGCGCCCAGCGCTTGTTTGTTGCGGCCCTTTCCCATCGTCGCCTAGGCCTGGCGGAACTCGACGATGCCTTCCGTCCTCTCATTCATCTGCCTGGAGTCCGCAGAGATATGACGCGTTTCTTGCAGGCTGTCTCCAACCGCTACACCCTGGAAGCGGCTCGGACCTTCTCCGGCTTCCACCATCCGGTGCTGCTTGTGTGGGGAAGGGATGATCCCTTCTTCTCTTCACGCCTTGCCCTTCGTCTCCAACAGGCTTTTCCTAACGCGACCTTGGAGCGCCTTCCTCACTCGCGCGCCTTTGTTCCGATAGATCAACCAGAGGTCTTGGCCCAACAGATTACGGAGTTTGTGCATGCCGCCATCACTTCCTGAGTCAGGAAAGGAAAGGAAACCGAATGTACGTCCTGATCTGTTGGCTGGGCAACAATTTCCACCTCCTCTTGCTCTACGGCTGATAGTGTAACTTTCATTGCGCCAATTAGGAAAAAGTTTCACTTCCTGGTAGTGCCTCAACACTTTTTCCCTTTCTCATTTAACATGCGTCTTCCCCACCATTTGGCTGAAACCCTGCCATACCTCAGTATATTTGTTACTTCCCATGCCAGTTATAGTTATCTATATTAAATAGTCTTTTTTTCTATTTAGAATTTATACAAGGTTGGGAGAACTATTTCATGTCAAATCAACCACCTGGCAACGAACAATGGCAACAGCCACCGCAACGGCCGTATCCCGGTAATCAACCCTATCCACAGCAACCACCACAACAGCCGAATACCAGCTATCCATCCAATCCGCAATGGCCGCCACAGCAACCCTCGCAGCCCTTACCACCGCCACAGTTCCCACAAGAGGGTTATGGTCAGCAGCAGTGGCAGCAACAACAACCGATGTATCTACCACAGCAACCAATGTATCAACCGCCAAAGAAGAAAAGCAAGACCTGGCTCTGGCTTGTTGCTATCATTGTGGTATGTCTACTCGCTTGTGGTGTCTTTGCTGCTGGTGGCATCTTTCTCTTTTTTCAAGCTCTCTACAATAGTCCTGGGGCGAAAGTTGCGAACAGCTATTACACCGCCATTGAAAAGCAAGACTACGCCACAGCCTACTCATTTTTAGATGCCGATAGGATAACCTTATATGAGCATCATCTGACACAGGATGCATATGTACAGAAAGCGAAGGTGCTTGATGTGCAGGAGGGAAAGGTGACCTCTTATTCTTTCTCAGAAGTTGGAGTGGAGTTCTCAAATGGAGTAAACACTGCAAATATCATAGTTAATGTTACACGTAAGGGAGTCACTTATCCAGTGCAAGTCCAACTCCTGCAAGAACCTAACGGTTGGAAAATCATTAGCATTGATGGCATATAGGCAGGGTCTCGCTCCAGTAGCCCGATTGCATCTTTGAAATGAGATACGCAAGCTCAAAATCTCATTTCAACAGGGAGTGAGCCTTTTTTCAGCTTGCGCAAGTAGAACAAGACTCAACAATGTTGCGGCGACCGCTGCCAAAATGAGCACGAATCCGCTCCTGGACTGCCACCACTAAGAATCATTCGCCCAGTCATAATACCTGAGCTCTAGCGGCTTCAATACCTTCATCCTTCTCTCCTTCCTCTCCATTGTGGAATCACCACTCGTGAAGGGGTGAAGGACCATCCATCACTCTGCTCGGCTAGCTGTCCGTAGAACAGCAGATAGCGTTCATTCACCACCTGCGGATCGTAGCGCAGCAGGGTCAGTGAATGGGACCCTTCCGCCACCGTTGAGATGGCCGGTGACTGCGAGGGCCTCGGGAACGTAAAGCGGTGTTCCCCCCGATCAAAGGTAAAAGGCAACGGCAGTGTGATCGGGTAGCCATCCAGACCAAGGTAGCTGAGTGCTGCACGGCTGTAAGAGCCGATCTGCGCGATGAGTTCATCTGTCCACTCAATCATTGATTCACCTCCACAATTTCAGGGCTTGTCATTCCTCTCGACCTCCTTCCTCCATGGACACCTCTTGATTGAGTCGGCTGAGCAGGTCGAGGAGAAGCCTCCGTTGTTGTGTGTCAAGTTGTGCAACGAGTTCTTCACCCAGTTCCATCTGAAGGCTACGGACCTGCTCGAACTGGGTTCGCGCCTTCTCGGTGAGTGCAAGCAGTGTTGCGCGCCGGTCAATTGGATCCGGCAAGCGGGCCAGGAGCCCCTCGCGTTCAAGGGCGTCGACCAGGGTGGTGACGGTGCGGGCGGTAATCCCCAGGTCCTCGGCCAGGTCTCCCATGCGCAGTCGTCCCACTTCTTCAACGGCCATCAGCAGGCGAAGGCGTGGGCCAGAGAGCTTGACCGCGCCTTTCTGCCTGCTTAAGCGTGCGTTGAAGACCCGCTGGATGCGATGTGAGGTCGCGATCAAAGTCATGATGACCTCTGATGCGGTCGGCGTCCGTTCAGCTTCCTGGGTCTGCTGTGCATGAGGGGAATCTTCGGATGTCATCATCATGTGCTTTCCTTTCCTCTTGACAGACGAACAATTATTGTGTATACTGATAGTGAGAAGGCTCACTATTACATTTCGGTTTATGTATATTCGTAGTAAGTATACACTCTCAGAAGCACTTTGACAAGAGGGAACGGAGAGAACGCACAGAAAGGAAGGCGAAAGCCATGACCTACCGCAATCCTCCTCTTCTGGCCGAAAGGCCGGAGAACTACCACGGCAAGACATCCGTGCTGCCACACAACCGCACGCACCAGGAAACCATCTCTCGTGACATTCAGGAGGCAACTCTGCACACAGAGATCACCACACCTCTCAAGACAATGCCTGATTCTATCTCACCGGGGAAGGGGCTTCTGATCAATCGGAACTTTGCCTGGCTGGCCAGCGGGCAGGCCATCTCGAATCTGGGGGATTTTGTCTATAGTACCACGCTGTTCATCTGGGTCTTCACGCTCACACACTCGGCGGCAGCCGTGAGCGGGGTGCTGGCAGCGCAATATCTCCCGGTTTTTCTGCTCGGACCGCTCGCGGGCGTTTTGGTAGATCGCTGGAATCGCCGCCAGACCATGCTGATCTCCGATCTCATCCGCGCTGTCGCGGCCACGCTACCACTCATCGCGCCCCCTTCCCTGCGGCTCCAGGCCATTTACGCCAGCGTCTTTCTGATCTCTGCGTTGGGACGCTTCTTTCTGCCTGCGGAATCAGGCGTCCTGCAAGTCATCGTCGCTGAGAAACAGCAGATGCGGGCAGCCTCGATCAAACAGGCGACCTTCGCCCTCTCGATCATTCTTGGTCCGGCCCTGGCCTCGTCCCTCTACTTCACCGTAGGACCGGTCGTAGCCATTCTTCTGAATGCCGTCTCCTATCTGGTCTCCGCGTTCTGCCTGGCTCTCTTGCGCGCACCAAAAGCAGCGCTACATCCCCATGCCTTGAAACAGGACGAAAAGGCAGATAGCGGCATCGGCGGTATCCTCCGTGAGCTCTTCGCAGGCTTGAAATTTGTCGTGGTCATGCGCACCGTGTTGATGGTGACGCTGATGGCCTTGATTGCCATGCTTGGCGCTGGCGCGCTCAATGCGTTGAATATCGTGTTTGCCAGCAGAAACCTGCATATGGCTACCGCATTTTACGGTGTGTTAACAGCGGTGGGCGGCCTGGGTGGCCTGCTTGGCGTCATCATTGCGGGGATTCTCTCCAAACGGATATCACCCATACTCCTTGCAGAGCTGGTATGTGGCTGGGCTTATCACCTGCTTCCTCATGTCCTTCCCACAGGGAGGCATTCCTGTCGCCTTTGGGCCATTGCTCCTGGCCGCCACGCCAAAGGAGATGATGGGGCGCGTGCAAGCGGTGGTTGACACCAGCATGTCAGGGGTCAGCCTCATCTCAGTAGCCCTGGCAGGGTATTTGGGGCAATTTCTCCCGGTCGGAGTTATTCTTATGGGATGTGGCATCTTGATCGCGATGGCTGGTCTGTTTGGGTGGTTTGCCATCCAGGAGAAAGCCTCTGCACAACCATAGTTATTGTCATTTTTGTGATCCATTGGATGCTTCTCCATCGTCTGCCGGGAGCTGGACCGTAAACGTTGCTCCTTGACCCGGCTGGCTCTCGACCTCGATGCGTCCACCATGCGCCAGCACGAGTTGGCGCGCAATGGCCAACCCCAATCCTCCACCAGCACCCTCCGTGCGGGATCGAGCTGCATCACCGCGCCAGAAGCGGTCAAAGATGGAGGGGAGGTCCTCAGGCGCGATGCCCTTGCCGGTGTCACGCACGATAAGGCGAACGCTGCCTGGAACTCGTTCCCCCTGTAACGTAATGGTCCCACCAGAGGGCGTGTAGCGCAATGCATTCACCACCAGGTTCCCGAGGACCTGGTAGAGCCGCCCTGCGTCAGCATTCACGGTCACCCCTGCGAGTTCTTCGATCCCGGCGATACACAGCTGGATGCCTTTCGCCTCAGCCTGCCCGCAGAAGCTGGTCGAGATATCGGCGAGCAACTCGTCTACCGCGATGGCCTCTTTGTGCAACACTAACTGCCCTGACTCTGCCAGGGAGAGGAGCCTCAGGTCGTCAATCAGGCCCAATACATACCTCGATGACACCTTGGGCAAGATAGTTATATATAGCTGGAGTATGGCTGCAAGGAGGGGGAAAAGCGGCAAAAGGTGTATTTTCCTGACACAGAGGAGGAGAAAAAGGTATGGTAGAAGTCGCTTCGCATCAATTTCTCACCCTTCGGTTCAAAATTCCGAGACTCTTCAGATCATTTACCACAGCTCTGCATCCCGTGGAAGGTGTCATGTTCAGCCTGAAATGGGGTCGATAGCGATGTAGACTACATCAACGTTCGCTTTCCGTTGGAGCATGCGTCGAGCATTTCTGACGAAGTGATAGAGGCCGCGCATTCGCCCATATTTCTTTGCCAGTGCCGCCGAAGCCGCTGTGCGCTCCTCAGACTCCGTCAGAATGCGAGCGTTTCCCTCGCTCACCGATCCCGTGACTTTGCCGCTGTAGGTACACGGAGCGAGCGTGACGCGCGCGGTATGGCGAAGACGTTTGAGCTTGCCTGCGTCCGCGTGTGTTTCGACATAGAACGTTCCGAGACTGATCGCGAACCACACCGGTGTCGTCACGGCTTCCCCTGTCTTGCGGAACGTCGTCAGAGCGATACATTGCTCTCTCCCCAGATCAGGAAAGGTTGCTCTCTCTAGAACTGTAGACATAGTTCACCTCCCGTGAGAGTGGTGTTTGCTCCGTCCTGGAAGGTGACTTCCGTGTGCAGCCGCCACTCCCGTGTGGCGTGTTCCCTCACCTGGAAGCGCTTCTCGCCACCTGGCGGACAGAGCCATCCCCTCTTGTCAGAAGTATAGGGAAGTGGCCTCACATGGCCGTCTCAAAAGGGAGCTTCCCCATCACACGCCCGTCACAGCAGGAGGCTCCCATGCGAGGATGCCACCTTGAACCGCGAACCATGTTAGCTCTTCCTGGAGGTCTCTGGAGCTCCGGCCTGCTCCGACTCGACCGTGGAGTCGTCGAGACCATAGCCGCCCTCAATCAGTTCTTTCAACCGCTCAGTGAAGCGTGCTGCCGGAGCGCCGTCGATCGTCTCGTGATCAAAGCTGATCGTCAGACTCAGATAGTCCCGGATGGCGATGTGCCCGTCAACGACCCCCGGCTTCTCGCCAATGCCGCCCACCGTAATCCAGAGGGCATGGGAGGGGAGAGGGATTCCCCATCCGGCCCCTTTCCCAAACATGCCAATTGCCGTCATACCTACTGTCCCCCTGTACTTCTTCCACACCTGAGGAGATCTTTTCCCCATCCACGCCATCACGTGAAAGGCTGGTCGCAATAGCAGCCACGGCCAGTGGAGGACGTTGAAACTCTCCCAGGCTTTTGCCACGTCCTGCACCTGGGCTGCCCTGATCTCGTGATGAATCTCTCGAAGGGTCTTGCGATTGGCGGCTCTGATAATGTAGGGAATGATTTCCGAGTGTCCAGCCACGTCACGCTCAATCGGGGTATACACGTCCACCTCATCAAACAGGATGAGGTGTTTGCTGCCTTTGCGATAGGCCTGCACGGCTTTGTGCTCATCGACGGCTTTTGCCAGGCAGACAGTGAGGAACGCCGTGAACGACAGGGACTCCCCCGTGGTCGCTTTGTGCTCTCGCAGGAATGCGCGCGCCCTGGTCACATCGACTTCGAGCAAGCCATGGATCATGGGCTTGTATTGGACGGACCGATACGCAAGCGCCTCCAGGCGCCGCATCTTCGGATACGGGACCACCTGGTAAGCAGCGTACTGCTGTTTCATTATCGCTCTCCCTCCCGCCGATGGGACAAGACGTTCGTCCAGGATCCACACCTCGTCGTGCCCATCAGCATCGGTGACCGACCGTTCATATCGAGCGTCTCCTGTATGGCCAGAAGACATCCCACGAGCGGACCACCGTCAGTGCTCTCTCGTCGTGCTTTGGAAGACGCGCTCTTCTTGGCCTCGCACCTGGAAGGGGGGCGTCTCGCCAAGCGAGCGGTACAATGCCTTGCGCAGCGCCCGTTCTCTTGGATCTTCCATGTAGGTCCCCATCCGGTTGAGGACGTATGCATACCCTACCCCGGCTTGCGGGTCAGCAAATCCCATGGACCCTCCCGCTCCTGGCGCTCCAAACGCGCTCGGATGACCGAAGGGGTACTTCGGGCTGGGCTTCGTAAACCCAAGTGAGAACATGTACAACTCCACTTTCAGACATTCATCATAGAACCCGTGCAGCGGCGGGATCGCCGGTGCCATCAGTTGCCGGAGCGTGTCCTCACGCACCCCAAGCACACGTCCGCCGGTCGCGAACACGCTATACGCCTGGGCAATGGCGCGGGCCGTACCGACCCCCCCTCCTGACGGCACTTCCAAATTCCGGGCATAGACATGATCGGCATCTATCGGTAGCAACGTCCCGGGATTGTCAACCATTGCCCGGTGGAGCGGTGAGTGTCGATTCATCGCCGCGAGCGTCAGGGGGATGGGGTTATGAAACATCGCCAGAGCCATATTGGCCAGCTGGAGCGTCGCCAGCCTGGAATTCGGGATCTCCTCGGGCAGGCGGATGTAGAAGTCGAGCCCCAGCGGGATGGCAATTTCCTCCTGGAAGAACTGTCCCAGGCTGCGGTGCCGCGGGTCGACCCGGCGCAGCAGCTCGCCCTCATAAAACCCCAGGCTGATGGCGTGATAGGCCTGCCGCGTGCCCGGCTTCCAGGCTGGTTGCTGTTGCGCCAGGATAACCGCCAGCCGGTCGAGGTCGGCGACAACGCTCTTATCCACCGGCGCATCGAAGGCAAACAAGGCGGCCTGGTGCGACAGCAGTTGCCGGACGGTGATCTTTTCTTTACCCTGTTGGGCAAACTCCGGCCAGTACGTGCAGACGCGTTCGTCGTAATCAAACAGGCCCCGCGAATGAGCCAGCGCCATGGCCAGAGCGGACAGGCCCTTGGTAGCCGAGAATACTAAGACCATCGTATCCTCTTCCCAGGGTTCGCCGGTGGCCTTGTTGCGGATGCCGCCCCACAGGTCCACGACTTTTTCCCCCTGGTAGTAGATGCAACAGGCAGCCCCCAGCTCGTTGCGGCGAGTGAAGTTCTCGACGAACGCTTCTCGTACAGCCTCAAACCCCGGCTTGACAAAACCCGCGATCACACTGCTTTGTATCTTGGACATGACATTTCTCCTGATCGTTGCACCATCCATGCCTATTGCAGGATGGTTCCTCTGCTCCGTTCGAGGAGAGCGTACCACACGTCCTTCACACCTGCATCACAGTTGTCAGCTCTGGTCTCTCATGCTCATCACAAGATGCTTGTAGTCGCCCGCTGTGCACAGACGACGCGCGTGGAGCGGAGCGTGAGACGATGCGGGCACCCACACGGGTTCGCCCAGGCGCGAAAACTGCTTGGCTTTCTGCAGTGTTATTAACACCCTGGACCTCTTGTGCGCACTCGCCCTCGGCCTCATCAGAATGATCCTACCGTCGACGCAACGTGTACCAGTTCGCCATCCAGCGCCCTTCGCCGTTCTGGACGTGCTCCAGCGTAAAATCCTGGCCAAAGCGGTCAGGAATTTCCTTGTCTTGCATGATGGGCACACCGGGAAGAAAGGGCCAGCGATCACTGGCAATCGCCCAGGTCATGAAGAGTCCCCCTGACCGGGTGACGCGTGCTACCTCCTGGACATAGGTCTGCCGGGAGTAAGCTGGCAGACCATGAAAGCACCCGATATCGAACACAAAGTCAAAAGGGCTCTGGATGCCCAGGTGCAACAACTGACTGACATCCCCTTCGACAAACGTTGCTCCTGGTGTGTCTTTGGCTTTCTGACGCGCTTGCTGAATGGCGACGGGGGAAAAATCGACCCCGATGGTCTCCCATCCATGTTGAGCCAGGTAGATCACATTGGTTCCTGTACCGCAGCCCAGATCCAGCGCGCGACCAGCTGGTAATGCTGCAGCTCCTTCGATGACAGCTACCACCTCCGGTGGGGTGATGCTGGTATCCCAACGAGGAGCGCCGAACCGGTACATCAGGCTGTACATCATACGACGCCACGACATCGTGTCACTCTCCTTTCCACACTTTTCTGATCAATCTACCAGTAATAATGCGGCGGTAAACTGACCTATTGATGAGGCCAACTCCCTGTCAAGAAGGTCAGCCTGTGGTGTCTGCCGACGTGAACGATCAGTCACCGTCGCCATCTATCACCGCCCACTCACACGCCTTGCACGCCTACCTGCAAAGAGGTTGTACAGCAGCACAATCAGAGCGGCGATGAGCAGCAAGTGAACGAAGCCCCCCGCGAGATGGGCCAATAAACCTATGAGCCACAATACGACCAGGACGACGACAACTGACCAAAGAATGCGACCTGACATAACTTGTACTCCTTCTGAAGAGGGTATCCGTGATTCTGGTGAAATCACTCCGGTGGTCTCATCAGCGTAGCGTCTAGCTACCCTTGATCCCTCTCTCTGAGAGAAGCGTAAGGCAAAGGTGTGAGGAAATGATGAGGAAATTGAGGAGATGTTGTGAATTGAAAAACTACGAAGAGACGGAATGACGAAAAGAGAGTCCGCCTCTTTTCGTCATTCTCGGTCAACTAACCCACTCACACTGGTGTCCTTGTGGACGGCGCTCGCGTCCCCCGCGCGGCCGGTGCGCGCCCTGGAGGCTGGGTGGGTCGCGGCCCTGCCTGGACGGGTGGGATAGGCAGGTTGACCACCCCATCCACCGGCAGGAGGATCTCCTCGCCGTAATGGCGCACCACGAGCGGCGAGCCGTCGAGCAGGCGGTACGTCGCTTCCATCGCTCTCACCTCGACGCGCAGGCGGCAGCCACGGAACACGATGTGGAAGGCGAGCCGTCCCAACGCGTCCGGCAGCCGTGGCGAGAAGCAGAGCGAGCCGTTTTGCAAGCGCATGCCACCGAACCCCGCGACCAGCGCTATCCAGGCCCCCGCCAGTGAGGCCATGTGGGCCCCGTCCTTTACGTTGTGATGCAGGTCGTGCAGGTCTATGAGCGCCGCCTCACCCAGGTAATCGTAGGCGAGTTGGAGCTGGCCTACCTCGGCGGCAAGAACTGCCTGTACGCATGCCGACAGCGAGGAGTCGCGCACGGTCAGCGGCTCGTAGTACGCGAAGTTGTGCGCCTTCTGCTCTGGCGTGAACGCATCGCTACGCAGCAGCATCGCGAGGACGAGGTCGGTCTGCTTGACGACCTGCTTGCGATAGAGATCAAAGTACGGGAAGTGCAGGAACAGGGGGTACTGGTCCGGCGTGGTGTCAGCGAAATCCCACACTGCGCGCTCAGTAAAGGACTCGTCCTGCGGGGTCACTCCCAGGCGCTCGTCGTAGGGGATGAGCATCTTCTCAGCCGCCTCGCGCCAGCTGGCGGCCTCGTCGGCGTCTACGCCGAGGGCGCGTGCCTTCCCGGGATGGCGCTGCACCGCCTCTGCCGCCCAGCGCAGGTTGTGCTGGGCCATGAGGTTGGTGTAGACATTGTTGTCAGCGAGGGCGCTGTACTCATCGGGTCCGGTGACGCCGTCGATGCGGAACTGGTCGGTGGCGGTGTTGAGGTACCCGAATGAACGCCACAGCCGCGCCGTCTCGACGAGCAACTCGAGGCCCACCTCCTCCTCGAACGCCGTGTCGCCGGTTGCCTCGATGTAGTAGGCCACGGCGTAGGCGATGTCCGCGTTGATATGGAAGGCGGCGGTGCCCGCAGGCCAGTACCCCGAACACTCTGCCCCCCGGATGGTCCGCCACGGGAAGGCAGCCCCGCGCAGCCCGTACTGGCGCGCATGCTCCCTCGCCTGGTCGAGAATCAAGTGGCGCCAGTGCAGTGCGTCGGCGGCGGCGCGAGGCACGGTCATCGTGAGCACCGGCAGGACGAAGATCTCCGTGTCCCAGAAGGCGTGGCCGTCGTAGCCGGGCCCCGTCAGCCCTTTCGCCGGGATGGGGCGCCGTTCCGCACGCGCTCCGGCCTGCAGGACGGAGAAGAGGCCGAAGCGCACCGCCTGCTGGATCTCCGGGTCGCCCTCCAGCTCGACGTCAGCACGCGCCCAGAAGTCGTCCAGGTAGGCCCGCTGCTCAGCGAGCAGGCCATCCCAGCCGGTCAGTCGCGCGGCGGACAGCGCGGCCTTGACCTGAGCCTGGATCGCAGGCCGCGAACGCAGGCTCGACCAGCCGTAGGCGATGAGTTTGACGATGCGCAGCCGCTCGCCTGGCTTCAGCCGTCCGGTGATGGACACGCGGGCGACATCGGGGGAGCTTTCCGACGCGACGACCATCTCAGGTGGCCCCTCGACGTAGTGATCCATCGCCACCCCAATGAGCAGGCCACTGACCCGGGTGTGATGGATCAGGAGCCCGGTGGTGCCCTGAGCCTGGTGCTCCTCGCACTCGAGCGCGGACGCGAGCGCGGCTCCCACGCGGGGGTCCTTACTCTGGGCTGGGAGCGCCTCGTTGGCGACCAGCTCCGACTGCACCACGACACGCACCGGCGTCTCAAGTGCCTCGACCTCGTAACTGATGGCCGCGATGGCCCGCTGGGTGAACGACACCATGCGCACGGACGAGACCTTGACCGTGTGCCCCGCAGGGGTGGTCCAGCGGACGCTGCGGCGGAGCACCCCGTTGCGCAAGTCGAGCTCCCGCTCGTGGTCATGGACCTCACCGTAGCGAACGTCAAAGGGTTCGTCGTCGACGAGGAGGCGGATGAGTTTGCCGTTGGTGACATTGATGGCTGTTTGCCCGGACTCGGGGTAAGCGTATCCGCCCTCTGCATAGGGTAGAGGGCGCAGCTCGTAGAAGGAGTTCAGGTAGGTACCGGGAAGGCCGTGCGGCTCCCCCTCATCGAGGTTGCCTCGCAGTCCAATGTGTCCATTGGAGAGGGCGAATATGGACTCGGCCTGCGCCAGGGTGTCGAGGTGGAGTCCCCTCTCGCGGACGCTCCACTCCTCGACCGTGAAGGCAGAATGTTCGTTCATCGCCGATCTCCTGGTTCGGATATGTTGGAGACAGCGATGTCGGCGCTGTGATGCCGCAGCGCCTCGACTTGGCCGAAGCGATCGATGCCAATACAGAAAAGCGTCGTGATATCCGGCAAATGACAGGTGTGCAGTTTGGGCATAAGTTTCTCCTTGAAGAGCGTGTGAGACGAACTTTCGACCCTCTAACTATACCACATCTATAGGTTGCAGGCCATCAGGGCCTAGTCTCTGGAGCCCTTGAAGCGCCAAATCCGGGATACTGGGCGCCGATTCGTGGCCTGGATACCACAACAACCTCGGTAGGCACGCTGAGCTTCGCCAACATGAAAAGGTGACTCCTCGATTGTGATCTCTTTGTTAGACTTGGCAGGCATTTTGTAACTCCGGTGTGAGATAATGGCGGTAATGTATCTACTGGAAACGAGAAATTTGGGTTAACGGTTTATCTTGTGCGGTACAGTAATCAGAGTACCCCTTGCTTGCTTGCTCGAACGAAGCGAAGGAGGAATCTTAAATTGAGCAATTTTGCGAACGAACGTCCCATGTAACCACTATACCCCTTACTTTGAAAGGAGCAAGAAATGTATACCGTGATACGCAAATACAACCTCATTCAGGGGACGAAAGAGGAGTTGATACAGCACGTGCAAGAGAGCCTTGTTCCCCTCCTCAACCATGTGCCAGGATTTCGAGCCTACCTTCTCGTGGATGCCGGAGACGACGAAGTGGCCATCGTCAGCACTTTTGACACGCTCGCTGATGCGAAAGCGGCTGCACGACTGACGAAGGAGTGGGTCGCTGAGTATGCCGAGTCCTTCATTCAAGGGAGTTCAAAGATAGCGGCAGGCCAAGTGAAAGTCCAACAGTATCAGAAAATGATAGCAAATACGCAATCAAATCCATTCATGGGGCAAGCCGACTGGGTCTAAGTATCGCCCACCTCTTTGCCGTGACAGCCTAACGGGTTTGAAGAAGACGTGAAATTCGCTGTAAGTCGTGAACTTGCTCATAAGGATATACTGACATACGGTGAAACCTGAAGAGGCTAATGAGGTCTGCAAATCGCACCGTTAGCTTTGGGTCTTCCGTACTCCCAATCCAGGCGCATTCGGCAACATCAATTTTCCATTGACTACCTTGACACCCTCGTAGGGGTCATTGTCGATCAACAAATGTCCATCAAGATCGGCGTAGTCAACCAATGGCGTCAGGTGTGCGGCAGCCGTAATTGCCAACGAGCTTTCAATCATACAACCAATCATCACGCGCAGGTTGTGTGCGCGTGCAACGTGTATCATCTTGAGAACATTGGTTATCCCATTACTTTTCATAAGCTTGAAGTTCACCCCATCAACACACTCTGCCAACCCGGGGATGTCTTCGATAGTGACGCAACTCTCGTCAGCAATAATAGGGACTGGCACGTTATCCCGAATGAGCCGCAGCCCATCCAGATTACGCGGTGAGGTAGGCTGTTCGACAAACTCAATGCCATAGGGAGCTAAAGCGTTAATCATTTTAATTGCTTCTTTGGGCGTCCAGGCGGTGTTGGCGTCAACGCGAATGGTTGCCGTTGAGACTTCACGGATAGCTTTCAGGTTGTCAAGATCGTGTTTCGTGCCGACTTTCACCTTGAGAATGGGATAGTCGCGGGCGAGCAAAGCCTTTTTCGCCATGTTGTCGGGGGTATCGATGCCCAGAGTAAAAGAGGTATGCGGCGTATGCTTTGGGTTGAGTCCCAGGAACTTATACACCGGCACATTCAGCATTTTGCCAACCAGATCATACAGTGCCATATCAACGGCAGCCTTTGCCGCAGGGTTAAGGCGGATGAGATGATCGAGATGGCTCATAATATCTTCGATAAGAAAGGGGTCCTCGCCCAGGTTGCCTGCAAAGGTGCTGATACAGGCCAATACGGTCTCCTGGTTCTCACCGTAATACTCATCGGGTGCAGCTTCGCCGTAGCCTACATGCTCATTATAATGTATTTGCACAATGACATTGGATGACGTGTTTTGCACACCTCTTGAAATACGGAAAGGTGTTGAGAGCCTGAGATCAACAGGCTTAGCATCGATATGGAGCATGTTCTTTTTCCTCCCTAGAGATGTTCCCTGGCCTCGTCGAAACTGCCGTAAATCCGCTGCTCAAGACGAGCCTCGGTGAATAGCTGACCAAGCTGGTGACGGAAAAAAGCATTGGTAGAATAGCGTGTGGAAGACAGAAAATACTGCTCCTGGTTATGCTTTACCATGGCAAAGAACGCCTCTGAAGCGCTCGGGTTCAGGTGGAAGTTATCGTAGTTGACAATCACATTGAACCGTTTGCCGAAACTGGCGTATTGCCGATCCAGGTAAACTGCCAATGTCCTGACATCCTCCACTGTCTCAATGGTCAATCCTTCGAAGTTCACATAGAGCACATTGTCGGCTTCGTGGTACTGCAAACGCTCCTCAAGGCTCAGGGGCGAACGGTGCTGGAGTCCTATCACTGCCTCCCGGAAGATCAACGGGTCCATCTGGCGCAGGTGATGTGCCACCTTCGGCACAAACTCCATCTGTGCCAGGATATCCCGTTCGAGGTCTACGCCGGGAGCGATCTCAACAAGCTCCAAGCCGCCAGCGGTCAACCGGAAGACGGCTCGCTCGGTGATGTAGTAGACGGGTTGCCCCCGACGGCGGGAGTTGACACTGCTGAAGGTAATTTGCTGGACCCTGCGCACAAACTTCTTTCCCGTGCCGCTGTCGACGAGTTGCAGTCGTCCTTCCTCAATCGTCGCCTTCCCTCCAGGGGTGAAGGTCCCCAGGAAGTAGACGGCCTTAGCGTTCTGACTGATATTAATGAACCCACCTGCCCCTGCAAATGTAGACCCAAAGCGGCTCACGTTCACATTGCCCTCTTCGTCGACCTCAGCCAGACCGAGGAAGGCCTGGTCGAGGCCACCTCCGTCATAAAAGTCGAACTGACAGGGCTGGTCGATAATCGCCTGGGCGTTGACGACCGCACCAAAGCTCAGGCCACCAGCGGGTATTCCGCCGATGCCTCCTGGCTCCACCGTCAGCGTGATCAGGTCGAGAATGTTCTCTTCACTGGCCACCGCGGCCACCCCCTCAGGTATGCCGATGCCCAGGTTCACCACCGCATTGATCTTCAGAAACATCGCTGCCCGCCTGGCGATGACCTTGCGTATGTTGAGAGGCAGGGGAGTGATGTTGCCTGTCGAGATTTTGATCTCTCCCGTGTAGGCGGGGTTGTAACTCTCTACGAAGGTCTGCATGTGGTGTTCAGGGCTGGCAACCACGACACCATCGACGAGGATGCCAGGAATACGCACGACGCTGGGGCTCAACTTGTGTTCGGTGGTGACGCGCTCCACCTGTACGATGACGATGCCTCCCGAGTTTTTCACTGCCTGGGCAATCGAGAGCACATCCAGCGTGAGTGCTTCTTTCTCCATAGTCACGTTGCCTTCCTCGTCAGCAGTGGTTCCACGCAGCAAGCCGACATTGATGGGAAAAGCGTGATAGAAGAGGTAGTCCTGTCCACGCAAATGCACCACCTCGACGAGCTCCTCCCTGGTCACGTCGTTCATCCTGCCTCCCTGCACACGAGGATCGACGAAGGTCTCTAACCCAACTGCCGTAATCGTGCCCGGCTTGCCAGCCGCGATGTCACGGAAGAGGTGACAGATGACCCCCTGGGGCAAGCAGTAAGCCTCGATCTTGTTCTGGAGGGCAAGTGCTGAGAGCACGGGGACCCGTCCCCAATGACCGCCAATGACTCGTTTGACCAGTCCCTCTCTGGCAAGGTGGTTCAGCCCCTTCGTTTGGCCGTCGCCCTGGCCAGCGGCGTAGACCAGGGTCAGGTTGCGAGGAGACCCGCTTGCCAGAAAGCGCTTTTCCAGGGCAAGAGCGAGTTCCTCGGGAACTCCAACCCCCACGAAACCAGAAGTGACCACGGTATCGTTATCCAGAATCAGGCGTGCTGCTGCATCCGCAGAAATTAGCTTGTGACGCTTCATATTCGGCCTCTCTTCT